>Ga0257111_1000055_pt1 | contig 40139 bp, 48 predicted proteins | sample LP_taG_6_FD_191567 | JGI IMG/M metagenome (GOLD analysis project Ga0257111, IMG submission 191567) | Marine microbial communities from Northeast Subartic Pacific Ocean, Canada - LP_J_2015_P26_500m | ecosystem: Environmental > Aquatic > Marine > Oceanic | place: Canada: Northeast Subartic Pacific...
GGCAAGAAAAAACAAATCTGTGTCGTCAAATGATAAAAATCAAAAAGGAAAAGATTCTAAAACAAAAAAAGATAAAAGACCTGGTTCTGATAAGAGAGAAGTTTCTGTTCAAATTAATGAAGACAATGCAACAAAAATCATTCAAAATTCAAAAGTAATCACAGTACATGATCTTGCAAGACAAACAAACGTAAAGATCTCAACTGCTAATGCATTTCTGATTAAATCACTTGAAAGTGGAATTGTAAAAAGAGTTGGTGGATTTAGTGGCCACCATATCTATTCTCCTACATCATAATAAAATTTTAAATCAGTACCAGATTCTACAGTACTAAGTGTATCGATATTTTCAGTTATCTTTCCTATAGATGTCATTGCCTTGCCAACTTTTACGTCAGAATAAAAAAAACAGATCAAGCCACCAATAGGTAAAAATGCTATATCACCTTTTTTGAATTCATTTTTTTTACGTTCAATTCCAGAATCTATGGATGTTTCAAAATAAACTGCACTATTGCCTAATAGATGAGCATGTCCACCAAGTGGAAGTGCACGCATTATCTGTCCAACTGTTTTTGGAGATAGATGTCGCTTTAACTCACAATTTATGATTTGATTGTTATTAGTTTCTAATAGAATTTTTACTTTAGAAACAGTTTTTTCACTCATTACTTGGATAAATGTTTGGATTATATAATGGCATTTTTGATATGAATTGCTTGTCTAAATCAAAAATTAAAGAAATACCTAAAAAAATACAAAATATTGATGAAGAATTACCAGAACCAGTTTCTGAAGAACCATCTGTAATTGAAGGTGATGAAGATATTTCTGCCGATGCCAGTTTACAAAAAGCTATTGATCATTATAGAAAAATAAAAGAAGCGAATCATGAATTATCAGAAAGTGAACTTACCGCATTAGACAAAAATTGTGAAGTAATTAGAAACAGACAAATTATTGTAAACGACACACAGCACACCGCAGTAGAATTAGTAAATGATAGTAAAATTTTGATGGGACCTCCTGGCTTAACAAGATTTGAAAAAGCTCGAATTATGGGAGCACGTGCATTACAATTATCATTAGGAGCACCTCCATTTGTTGACATTCCAAAAAATGCCACAACATCTTTACAAATAGCTATGGAAGAACTTGAACAAAGAGTGATACCAATTTCAATAAGAAGAGTTCAACCTAATGGAGATTTTCAGAATATTCCACTATCCAATTTTAACTAAATGGATCAATGATCTATAAAAGTTAAAAGAGAATCAATTTCGAATAAAATATCAACATGAGTTCTGAAGAAAACCATCAATCAGCATCGATCAAAGAATATGATAGTAATGTAATACATATTGGAAATGAACCCATAATGCAAACTGCTCTAAATCTTTTAAATGAATTTTCAACAACGAAGAAAATAATACTTGTTGCTAAAGGCGAACAAATTCCTAATGCTGTGGCAGTTGCAAATATTATTACTGAAAATATGCTAAAGGGGAATTCTAAAATTGATGATGTTTTACTTGATAGTGAAATAAATAACGAAAATCTAATGCTTTCTAATATTAAAATTACACTCTTGAAAAATTAATAGACACTTCCAGGTCCTTTTAGTAACATATTTTCACATTCTTTGCATACTGCTTCATCAATATTTGATTCAAGATTATGATGAATGTCGCATATAAGAAGACTTGATTTAATGAAATTACAGAGACCAATGAATTTTGAAAGACTTGATGGAGAATATGCTTTATCAGAAGATAAATCATCACTTATTTCATAAATCATTTCAGAGACTTGTTTTTCACCAAGAAGTTTTTTTATCAGCTCAGGATCACCACGTGTTCCACGAATGTAATTACTTACTGCAGCTTGTGTTACTCCTAACATTTTTGATATTTGATCTTCTCTTATACTATGTTTTTCAGAAAGTGTTTTTGCTAAAATTGCACGTAGTGCAGGAATTAGAGTTTTTGATTCAATTTCTGCAGGTAATAACATTGAAAAAAATTATGTCTTATCAGATTTAAATTGTTAGCAAATTAGCTTTGCTTAACAAAATACGTAAAAAAACAAAATTTAAGTTGATTTCAAATATTGACAAATCATGACTGAGGAAGAAACACAGATTTATGCAATACTTGATGAAGTGATCTCACAATGTGAGGCAGATTGGATATCATTATCAGGAGGACTAGACAGTAGTATAATTGGACATTTCATAAAAGATAGATCCCCTAAAGCCATTGTGGTGATCACTGAAGATTTTATTGCAAGTGATTTATCATATTCGCAAATAGTTTCAAAACATTTGGGTATACCACTTGAAATTCATAATGTTAGGACAGAGCAAATTTTAGATGGAATTGAAAATACGATAAAAATCCTGAAAAATTTTAACGATATTGAAATTAGAAATTCTGTTGTGATGTATATGTCACTAGATGCATTGAATAAAAAAGGTGTTAAGTCTGTTTTAACAGGGGACGGTGCAGATGAAATTTTTGCAGGATATAATTTTCTATTAAAAAAATCAAAAACCGAGTTAACAGATGAACTAAAGCGAATTAAAAAAATAATGCATTTTTCTTCTCAAGAAATTGCAAAAAATTTTGGAATAAAAATTGAATCTCCATTTCTAGATGATCGAGTAATGGAATTTGCACAATCAATTCCACTATCAATGAAAGTAAAACAAAAAAACCAAAAAGTTTTTGGTAAATATATTCTTAGAAAAACCTTTGAAGACTATTTACCAACAAGTATTGTTTGGAGAGAAAAATCTCCAATGCAGGAAGGTGCAGGAACCTCAGGACTAACAAATCTTTTTGAAACCATAATAACCGATGCTGTTTTTTCTGAAAAAACTAAAGAAATTAAAGAAAAAGATAATGTAACGATTAGAAGTAAGGAATCACTTCATTACTATCAAATTTTTAAAGAAAATTTTGATCTTAGTAAAGAATTTGATTCAAACAAAAAACTTTGTCCTGACTGTACATCAGAAATTTATGAAAATTCAAAGTTTTGTAAAATGTGTGGCAAATTTCCTATTGCCTAATTCTTGTATTTTCTTGGTTTTTTAATGAATATTTTTCTGCAACCGTTACAACAAAAATAATATTTTTTGTCATTATGTTCATGAACTATAGCTAAACTTTCATCAAATTCAAGCCCACAAACAGGATCAGTCACTGACATAATTCACGACTAATTCTGACATATTTATCTCTAAGCAAATTAAAACAAACAAGAATTACTCTATGAGATTAATTTTTTTATTATATCTTGAAATTCATTTTCAGAGAATGGAGGAATCTTCATTACCTCCAAATTTTCAGATACGTGTACATCACTTTTTTGACCAATAAGTGGAGACAAAACTCCAGGTGTTGATCTAATGAATTGTAATGCAGCCACAGATGGTGTAAATGATGTAAATGCAGCTGAGTTTTTTACCCATTCTAACAATTTGCCTTGCATTAATGGAACACTGGTGAATACCCCAACTCCTAACTTTTGTGCAGATTCTAAAATTGAAACTTGCTCTGTCTGTACAGATTGATTTCTCTTAATGTATGCTTGATCAAATTGAAAATTATATGGTAATTGTATAAATCGGAATCCATGGTTTTCACCGCCAATTTTTTTTGCAATATCAACAACTTTTTCTAATGACAAAAACATATTGTTATTTTCATCTGTACGAAAACATTCCCATGTCGCCATTCCATAGAAACGAATTTTTCCTTCCTTTCGTTTCTCTTCATAAAATTCTATAACAGATGTAAGTTTTTCTAGAAACTCTTCTTTTGATAATTCAGGATGGCCTTCTACTGCATTATGTAAATACATCAAGTCAATGCATTCTAAATCTAAATTCTTGAGACTTCTATTTAGCTGATCTTCAAGATATGGTATTGTCATACAATGATATCCAGATGAAATATCACCCTCCTTTACAATTCCAGTTTTTCCAAATTCACGCATTACATATTGCATGAAATCCTCTTGAATATCTCCATCATTTGTAACATAGCCATTTTTTGTAGAAACAAAAACTTGATCCCTTGATATTTTCTTCTCCTCTATAAGATCAACAATTGCCTTTCCTACTGAGCGCTCTGCTTTTTGTGCACGATAATTAATTGCAGTATCAATTACGTTTATTCCTGACATAATAGATTTTTTCACTGCATCTGTTACGGCAGTATCAGTCTCAGAGTCTGGATTTCCAAGATAAGTTCCAATTCCAACATTTGACAAGAATAATTCCTCAAACACATTGAAATTTTTATCTGGTATAGAATCATGCTTTGCCATAAAGTTTTTTGTTCCTTCTGATGTTGCAAAACCACTAATCATGAATAATATTCAAACTAAACTGTATTTCTATTATACTGTTATCTAATATCCTATCAAAAATCCAATGACAAATAGCACACCTGCAACCCTGCTAAACATAAGAGTTGATCTCATTGCTGAAATGATTGTATTTTCATCTGAAATTGATAATCTTAATTTTTTTATGGAATTAATTGCAATAGGTACTGCAGCAAGTGAGATTAAACAGAAAACTGGAATTATGGATATCATGACGCACCCAATAATTACTCCATATGAAATAATTGTGAAGATATAGAAAATTGGTACTGCCTTTTGTCTTCCAAGTAAGATTACCAATGTTCTTCTACCTTTTTCCTTGTCAGCATCGTGGTCTGGAAATGACGTAACAAATAAAACCAAAGATGACAAAACACCCACAACTACTCCACTTAGAATAGAAACATCTGTGAGTTCAGAGTTTTGAATGTAATATGTTCCCATTACAATCAAAGTTCCTTTCACTGCAATAAAAATTTCAGCCAAACCCCAATTGACAATTTTTGTAGAATAGAAATAGATTGATATTATTGCAAACGCAAGAATCACACCAATTACAACACCATGTAGTACGACAAAGTAACCACCTATCAGACCACCTATAACTAAAAATAAAATTCCAGCATTGTAAACACTTTTTGGTTTTAGCAAACCTTCTGGAAGAACACCTGTACCACCACTCATTGGAGTGCGTTTTGTCTTCGTGTCTATTCCACGCTTAAAGTCCCAATAGTCATTTAGAAGATCAACGCTTGCATGCAATGCAATAACACCACCCATTGTAAGTATGGCTTGAAAAATATCAATGCTTCCAGAGTGCCACCAAGTTACAGAAAGACCTAAAGAAACTGCTATCACTGATGCTAACAAAAATCTAACTCGAATAGCTCGAAGCCAATAAGATATCATATACGATTGGCAGCCTGATTCATATTATAATTATATCTAGAGCAAAAATAAAAAACTGCTCTATACAAGTGATTCGTCACTTATGCTAATTGGCTTTCTTCCGTTGAAACCAGAATCCATATCATGCCAAAATTTAATTTCAGTTTCACCATCCTTCCAACACAACCAAACATCTTCATCAAAGCGTTTTGAAGGAAAATCAAGCAATCCCTGATCTAACCCCTTTAGTGAAACACCAATTGCCTCAATATCCTCAATTAATTGATAAAACTTTGTCATTTCTGAGTTTAGTTTTTGTTTTTTTGTTATATATTCCTCGAAATTGCCTGTTGATGACATTGTAATTTGAAGTTCTTGTTCTGCTTTTATGATTTCATTTTTTTGTTTTTTTAAACTGTTAAATTTTTCTATTATACTTGGTAGTGCCTCATTTGCACTTTTGATTGTAAAATACGTAAACATAATGTGAGACTAAATATGTTAAATTAAAAGATATCTTGATTTTGCATATCATTTATTTATTGATAATATGATGCTTATTCATGGGTGCAGAAGAAGACCTTCAGGCAATGATTAATCAAACAGTTGAACTTGCAATTACTCAAAAAGATGCATATTTCAAAGAAATAGAGGCAAGCAACGACATTCTAAAAATTAAAGACCAAAAGGAATTTGTTTTTGGACTAATCATGGGACAGATACTGGGTCTTGGTGTGGCTGCACTTGCACAAATGAAAATGCAGGATGGACAGGGAACTCCAACACCTCAAGATCAGATGAAGGTACGTGATATGGCATACAAACTTGTGCCACAAATACGTGAAAGAATTTTTGAGTAATAAAATGGCAAACAAGATCAAATGCTCACATATTTTACTTGAAAAGCAAAGTCAAGCTTTGCAAATACTTGAGAGAATAAAAAATGGTGAGAAATTCGGTAAGCTTGCAAAAGAAAACTCTACAGACTCTGGTAGTGCAAAAAGAGACGGAAGTCTTGGATATTTTTCTAGAGGAATGATGGTAAAGCCATTTGAAGAGGTTGCATTCAAACTTGAAATTGGTCAAATTTCTGAGCCTGTAAAGACACAGTTTGGATATCACATTATCAAGCGTTTTTCATAGTCCTAGAAAAATTCATCAAGTGACTCTTCTGATGTGGAATTTTTTTCTAGTTTTTTTGAAAGTATTGAACCCATTGCTTTAGCAGATTCAATTTTTCTTTTACCAATCCAATAATAGACCTCATCAATTGTGTCTTTTGCAATAAGCACTATTAGACGTCCTGCATTTTTTCTTCCAGTTCTTCCCTTTCTTTGAATAAACCTGATAGAACTTGGAACATTATCATAAAAAATCACAAGATTTACTTCTGAGATATCAAGTCCTTCTTCTCCTACACGAGTTGCAACTAGGGCTTTGGTTTCTCCATCATGAAAACGCTGTATAGTTTGAATCTGTTTTTCTTGTTTTAAACCACTTTCACCTGCCTTACCAATAAGAAATTCAGATTTTATTCCCATCCCAACTAATCTTTCGTTTATGACTTTGACAGAATCACGATAACTTGTGAAAATTAGAACCTTGCCTTTTACAGTTGCAAGAATTTCCTGAAGCTTTAAAATTTTTGAATGTTCTATTCCATTTGACTGTGCAACCTTTGCAAGATGAATCGCTCGTGTAAAGTTTGGGTCAATTTCAAAAAGTTCTTTGACTCCAACACCCTTCTTTTTTTGAGTTCTGTCACAAAAATTAAGAAACGATGTGACACCATGGGCCTCTAGTATGTTTAATGCATATGTAATTCTAATTGCAGTAAACAGTGGCTTTGCAGATCTACGATTTTGTGTGAGAACATATGTTCTAATCCGCAGTAATGCAGAAAGTGATTTATTATTTTTTGTTAGTTGTAACCCATTTTTTTTCATTTGTGTATATCTTTCATCTAATGCAAGTCTGAGACACGTCTGTATTGCCTTCATTTCTAATGGAAGATCAACGTATACCCATTCAGTTTTTGTTTCTTGAATGTATGGTTTTACATCATGGCTTTCATCTGTTTTTTGAAGTATTGACTGTATACGTAATGATTTTACAATTTCTTCGGCTTTTTTCTTCTCACTTGGAAGTGTAGCAGTCATCCCCAAAAATCTAACATTTTCCTGAAAATGGCTTGCGATTGCAGTGTAAGCATAATTACCCACCGCCCTATGCGCTTCATCAAAAATTACAAGACTAAACTGTTCAGTAGGTACAATATTTCGCTGTAAATCATTTCTTGCAACTTCTGGAGTTGCACAAATTATGCTGTTCACCCATAATTTTTTTCTCTTACTTAACAAATCTTCTCCTGTGATAATTCCAATATCATCTAACAGTAGATTTTCTTTGAGGAATTCAAAATGCTGATTAACCAAAACACGTGTTGGTGCCAAAAACAAAACACCTCCTTTTCCTTGTTCTAAATAATCAACAATTACTTGTAGTGCGACAGTGGTCTTTCCAAGACCTGTTGGTAACACAACAAGTGAATTCTGATTTTTTGCATCTTTTGATAGAGATAATTGATATTCTCTGAATTCTATTGCATTAGGTTTTACGAATTTGTGTTTGAAGTATTCCTCTGACAATAAAGAAAATTACTGATCGACGTGTTTTATGCTTTCTATATGTAATTTGTTGTCTATTTGTGTAACATGATTAATTCAAAACGTCATGAGTGTTATATTGAAGAGGATTGGTTATTTTCTATGAATAATGATTTCAAAAGACCATCATGGGATGAATATTTTATGTTGCAGGCAGAATTGGCAAAATTACGTTCCAATTGCATAACAAGACAAGTTGGTGCAGTTATTACAAGAGATCATAGACAACTTGCCACTGGCTATAATGGAACTCCACCAGGAATAACAAATTGCTATGAGGGTGGATGTAAACGATGTGCTGATAGAATGGAGGGGAAAATAAAATCTGGTGAGGCACTTGATCGATGTGTTTGTAATCATGCAGAAGCAAATGCCATAATGCATTGTGCAATACTTGGAATTGAAGCAGGAACAAAAGGTGCAATACTTTATTCTACATTTGTTCCTTGTCTAGAATGTACAAAAATGGCAATTACAATTGGAATTAAGAAATTTGTCTGTCTTGATGAATATCCAGAGACTAATCATGAATTAATAAAAGAAGCAGGTGTTATAATTGAACTAATAGACAAAAATAAAATTGAAAGTTGGGCAAAAATGATTCTTTCAAAAGATGACTGATTATGCAAGAAGAACATCAAACAATTCAATCTGATAATTCATCAAATATTCCTACTTCAATGCTTATATCAGCAACATACAACGGACAAAAAAAGAAAGCTGTTTTAAAATTTTATGAACCTAAATCAGAAAAAATTTTTTTATGGACCGATAAAACTAATCATAAGCCATATTGTTATTCAAAGAGAACTTGTGATGATTTAGATTTTCTTTCAGAAAGACCAGATGTAATTAAAATTGAAGAAGTTACAAAACGAGACATACTTAATGATAAATTTATTTCAGTTTCAAAAATTATTGTTGATGATCCACTAGCAATAGGTGGCACACAAACTACACGAAGTATTAGAAATGAAATTGAAACTTGGGAGTCTGACATAAAATACTATGAAAATTATCTGTATGATAATAAGCTAATTGTTGGAAAATACTATAAAATTGTGGATGATGAAGTTATTCCTGATGATTCAGAAATTTCAAATGATACCAAACTTGCACTAAAAACTCTACTATGGGATAAAATGGCAAATTCAGGAATGGCAGACACAAAAGAATTTCAAAACGCAGTATCAGATTGGGCACAACTTCTTAATCAGCCAATTCCAAAAATTAGAAGATTAAGTCTTGACATAGAGGTAGAATCTGAGATTGGTAGAATTCCTGATCCAAAGCTTGCAGAAAAAAAAGTCACCGCCATTGGATTTGAAGGTAGTGATGGATTAAAAAAAATATTTGTCTTAAGAAGGGATGGAATCAAAGATGGTACAAATGATTTAGACCCAAAAATAGAATTAAAATTTTATGATAGTGAAAAAGAACTAATTGAAGACTCGTTTGTTTTAGTTGAAGAATACCCTGTACTGCTAACATACAATGGTGATGGATTTGATCTTCCATATCTTTACAATCGTGCAAACAGACTTGGAATAAGTAAACAAAAAAATCCATTTTATATGATGCGTGATTCTGCAACATTGCAAAAAGGTGTTCATTTGGATCTTTACAAAACATTTTCAAACAGAGCATTCCAAATCTACTGCTTTAGCCAAAAATATACTGATTTTTCACTTAACAGTGTATGCAAAGGACTTTTGGGTGAAGAGAAGATTCAACATGAAGAAGAAATTGATGATATGACATACTATCAAATTGCAAAATACTGTCAAAATGATGCTCGTTTAACATACAATTTGACTAGTTTCAATAATGATCTCTTAATGGGTTTGTTAGTTGTCATAACAAGAATAGCAAGAATGCCCATTGATGATATCGCAAGAATGGGTGTATCACAATGGATTAGGAGTTTAATGTATTATGAACATCGAAAAAATAATTTTCTTATACCACGTCGTGCAGAACTAGATGAAAAATCAAGTGGTAATGCAAATAATGCAGTAATCAAAGATAAAAAATATCGTGGTGGAATGGTGGTAGAACCCATAGAAGGTATACATTTTGATGTAACAGTAATGGATTTTGCAAGTCTATACCCAAGTATAATAAAAGTAAATAATCTTTCATATGAAACAGTACGCTGTCCACACGAAGAATGTAAGAAAAATATGATTCCTCAAACAAATCATTGGGTTTGTACAAAAAGAAATGGATTAACATCAACAATAATTGGATCACTCCGTGATTTACGTGTAAATTATTATAAAAATCAGGCAAGAAAAAAAGATAATACTGAAGAAGAAAAACAACTGTATACTGTTGTAACTCAAGCTTTGAAAGTTATACTAAATGCAAGCTATGGAGTAATGGGGGCTGAAATATTTCCACTTTATTTTCTTCCTGCAGCAGAATCAACTACTGGTATAGGAAGACACATCATTCTAGACACAATTGAAAAATGTAAAGAAAATAATATTGATGTGTTATATGGAGATACTGATTCTATATTTGTAAAAAATCTAAGCATTGAACAAACTGAAATGTTAATCACTAGAGCAAAAAATGATCATAATGTTGAGTTAGAAGTAGATAAGGAATTTCGTTATGTTCTGCTAAGTAATAGAAAGAAAAATTATCTTGGTGTTACAAAGGATGGAAAGGCAGACGTAAAAGGACTAACTGGGAAAAAATCACATACACCAAAATTCATTAAAACTATATTCTATGAACTTATTGATATTTTAACTGAAGTTCAAAACAAGGAAGAGTTTAGTCAAGCAAAAAATAGCATAATTAAAAAAATTGCTGAATATGCAAAAAAGATAGAAGGTAAAGAAATTCCATTAACAGAATTAGCGTTTAATGTTAGAATTAGTAAAGCCCCATCAGAATATGTTAAAACTATACCACAGCATATTCGTGCAGCAAAACAGCTTGAAAATATACGTGAAATTAAAAAAGGTGATAATATTTCATATGTAAAAATACTAAACAAACCAGGTGTAAAACCAGTAGAATTGGCAACAAAAAATGAGATTGACTCATCAAAATACATGGAATTTATGGAGAGGACGTTGGAACAAATAACATCTACAATGGACTTAGATTTTGATACAATACTTGGTAAACCAAAACAGACAGGTTTAGATCAATTCTTTTGGAATTAATCAGAAATGTATCTTGATGATTTTACTTTAGGTATTGTAGGAATTCTTGCAGGAGTTCTAATCTTATCTGGATGGATTCCACAGATCATTAAAGGGTATAAGACAAAGCGGTTGAATGATGTTTCATCATATCTAATGGTCTGTATTTTTGCAGGCGCTGTATTGTGGCTAGTTTATGGAATTGAAATAGACGACATATACATAATAGGTGTTAATGTCGCAGCAATGTTTCTGACAATGACAGTTCTTTGTATGAAATTAAAATATGAGAGAAAATACAAACAAATTGAGAAGTAATGTTTATTATAAATTGTAAAAACTATGATGAGATTTCAGGAAATAAAATCATCAAATTAGCAAAAATCGCACAAAGAATATCAAAAAAATACAAAATTCCAATTGCCATAGCACCGCCACACCACCAAATTCCATTGGTAACAAAATTCAATGTCATCGTTCTTGCACAACATCTTGATGATAAAAAAATTGGAAGTACAACAGGATTTATGATTCCTGAAATTGCAAAAAGATCTAAAATCAATGGGTCACTAATCAATCACAGTGAACATAGAATTTCTGAAAAAGAAATCAAAAATTTGATAAAACGATTAAAACGTTTAAAACTAAAAACAATACTTTGCGTAAAAAATGTTAACGAATCAAAAAAATATGCAAAATTAAATCCTACATTTATTGCAATAGAACCACCAGAACTAATTGGAACAGGTAGAGCAATATCAACTGAAAAACCTCATCTTATTACAAAAGCAGTTGACAGTGTAAAATTAGCAAAAAACTCTACAAAATTATTATGTGGTGCTGGAATTGTTTCTGGAAAAGATGTCACACGTGCAAAAAAGCTTGGTTCGAAAGGAATTCTAGTTGCAAGCGGAATTGTAAAAGCAAAAAACTGGGAAAAAATAATAGAAGAATTTTCAAGGGCATTAGTTTAAAAACAGCTCAAATCGAATCTTTCTAAATGGCAAAATTAAAACCAGTTTACACTTTTGAAGAAGCGGATTTTAAAAATAGGATGCTTCTAGGCGGTAAAGGTGCAGGGCTGAGTGAGATGACACGTCTAAAACTACCAGTTCCAGCTGGATTTACAATAACAACTGAAGTTTGTAACAAGTACTATGAAAATGGAAAAAAACTTCCAAAAGACGTAATGCCATTAGTAATGAAGAATATTGCTAAAATGGAAAAAAAGACATGTAAAAAATGGAATTCTACAAAGAATCCATTATTAGTCTCAGTTAGATCAGGTGCTGCAATTTCTATGCCAGGAATGATGGACACGATTTTGAATTTAGGATTAAATGAAAAAACTGTAGAAGGATTTGCAAAACAAACAAACAACCCTCGATTCTCATGGGATTCTTACAGAAGATTCATTCAATTATTTGGAAAAGTTGTCTTTGGAGTAGATGATAAAAAGTTTGATTATGTATTAAACAAATACAAGAAAAAACAGAAAGTGAAAGATGATAGTAAATTAAATGTTAAATCATTAAAGAAGATTGTTTTAGAATACAAGAAAATTTGTGAAAAGCATACTAGGCGTAAATTTCCTGATTCACCTAACGAACAATTAGAATTAGCAATCGAATCTGTTTTTGAAAGCTGGATGGGTGAAAGAGCAGTAGTTTATAGACGACAGAATAAAGTTACAAGAGATATTGCAAATGGGACAGCTGTTAATGTGGTTACGATGGTCTTTGGTAACATGGGAGATGATAGCGCAACAGGTGTTGTATTTACTAGAAATGGGCATAATGGTAAAAAAGAACTTGAAGGTGAATATCTGATAAATGCACAAGGTGAAGATGTTGTTGCAGGTGTAAGAACTGGTAAAAATATAGAGATGTTAAAAAAAGAGATGCCCCAATCGTATAAGGAATTAAATAATGCATGTACAAAATTGGAAAACCACTTCAAAGAAGTACAAGACATAGAGTTTACTGTTGAACAGGGCAAATTCTATTTACTTCAGACAAGAAATGCAAAAATGGCTGCACAAGGTTACGTAAAAACATCTGTAGACATGATAAAAGAAAAATTAATTGACAAGAATAGATCTTTAGTAAGAATTCCTGCAGAGCAATTAGAGGCATTATTACATAAAACGATAGATGAATCAAAAATTAAACAATTCAAGCAACTAGCAAAAGGAATTGCTGCATCACCTGGTGCTGCAAATGGAATTGCAATTTTTGATGTGAAAAAAGCAATGGAATTAGGTGAATCTGGCAAAAAAGTAATTTTGATTAGAAAAGAAACAAAACCTGAAGATGTTCCAGCATTCTTTTCATCAGAGGGAATTTTAACAAGTCTTGGTGGAAAATCATCACATGCTGCAATAGTATCACGAGGAATGGGTAAATCTTGTATCGTAGGATGTAACGAGTTAAAGATTGATGAAGAGCATAACAGATGCAAAGCAAATGGAATAATTGTTAAGGAAATGGATATAATAACAATAAATGGTACTACTGGTGCTATCTTTATCGGTAATGTACCAACAGTAAAACCAAAGAAAACAAAAGACTTTGAAACAATTCTTGGCTGGGCTCAAAAAATAAAAAAATTAGGAATACGTGCAAATGCTGATACACCGAATGCTGCAAAACTTGCAAGAGAATATGGAGCAGAGGGAATTGGATTGTGTAGGACAGAAAGAATGTTCAATGAAAAAGACAGAATTAAATTATTTGTAAAAATGATCATGGCAAAATCATTAGAAGAAAGGCAAAAAATTTTAGAAAAACTACAAAAATTACAAAAATCTGATTTTATAGGAATTCTAAAAGCAATGGAAGGATACAAAGTCACAATCAGACTATTAGATCCACCTCTACACGAATTTTTACCTAACCCAGAAACATTGATGGACAAAATTTACAAGAAAAAAGACAAAAGTAAAAGGACGATGCGTGTATTAGATCGTGCACGTGAATTGGCAGAAACTAATCCAATGATGGGCCATAGAGGAGTCAGAGTAGGAATAACATATCCAGAAATTTATAGAATGCAAATTAAGGCAGTATTTGAAGCATCTGCTTACCTTGCAAAAAATAAAGTTGATGCAAAACCACAGATTATGATTCCACAAGTAGGAAGTATTACGGAACTAAATTACATAAAAAACATCTATGACGATGTAAAAAAAGAAATGCAGAAAAAATATAAAATGAAATTTAAAATTAACTTTGGTACAATGCTTGAAGTAGTTCGTGCATGTCTGACAGCAGATGAATTAGCTGACACTGCAGAATTCTTCAGTTTTGGAACAAATGATTTGACACAAGGTGTGTTTAGCTTTAGCAGAGAGGATGTAGAAGGAAAATTCCTCGGAGATTACATGGATAAGGGTCTGGTAGAAATAAGCCCATTCCAATCAATTGATGTGAATGGTGTAGGTAATCTAATGAAAATTGGAATTAAGCAAGGAAGAGCAATAAAGAAAGACTTAGAAATTGGAATATGTGGTGAGCATGGAGGGGATCCAAATTCAGTCAAGTTCTGCCATACCGCAGATGTATCATATGTCAGTGCATCCCCATATAGAATTCCCACTGCAATACTTGCAGCAGCACAAGCAGTTATTGAACAAAAGAAAAAATAGAACTTTAAAAATTATAAAATCTAGTCAAGTTTCTCAATTAATTTCAAAATTTTAAAAGGAATTTTATCAAATTCCTTTCTTTTATCCATTGAAACAAAAAGCACCTTCTTGTCAAATGGAAAACTCATCACAATTAATTTTTCTCTATGTGATAGAGTGAAATTCACTCTGCCAAAATCTTTATCAAATTCCTGTCTCATTTTTACACGAAGAGCAAGTTCCATGAATAACATTTCATCCTCTTTTTCGTCTTCAAGTGATTTAACCGAGCCTATCATTCCACCTGCTATTAGGCGTCCTTTATTGTTAATCAAGCCTGAAAATCTGATTTTTGGGTCAATTTTTGATACTTTTGCACAAAGTTCGTTTTCGTCCACCAGATCTGTATAATATCGATCTATTTATTGCACACTATTATACAATAATTTCTTATGAAACCACAATCTGATGACATGTTTGAATATTACAAACACACCTCAATGTTCTGGAATGATATGATTGCCATGATGTCATCAAAACCATCTTCATTGATGGCAGTTGGACCATTACGAAATTTAACAGAAAATATTAAAAAAATTTCTCAGGAGTTGATAGAGGCAAATCAAGAAATTGTTGATTTCAATACACAGTTAGTTGAGTATTATCAACATTTAGGAGAGACATGGATTGGGGCACAAAAAAAAGTAATGGCAAAAATATCTGAAATACCACAAGATGCAGAATCATTAGAGGCATACAAAAGAGTATGGATTGATATTTTTGAAAATGATTTTACACAAATGTTTGATAACAAATCATTCTCAAAAAATTACAATAAACTAGTTACAACTGAACTACAATTACTAAAAAGATGGAATACAATTATGGATGTCATGCTCAAATCTGCAAATATGCCAACAAAAGAAGAAATTGATGATATTTACAAAGAACTATTCACACTAAAAAAACAAATCAAGAAAATTAATCCTCAAAAAAGGACACGTGTAAGAAAAAATGACTCAGGAATTTGATTCTGTCCCAACTATAATAGGGGATTTTCTAAATTTTAATCGTAATTTAGTTGAACTTCCAAAAAAAATTACAGTTCCACATGAAGTGAAACTTGGTTCATGTCCTTATGATGTTGTTTATGAAGAAGATCGAATAAGAATGCTTCACTATAAGCCATTAACCTCAAAACAAATTCAAATTCCATTAGTAATTTCTTATGCAATAGTTAATAGATTTCAGATATTTGATATTGATCCAAAAAAGAGTTGGATTAGACATATGCTGGAAAGTGGTTTTGATGTTTACATGATTGATTGGGGATCGCCAACTAGTATGGATAAATTTCTAGGATTTGATGAGTATGTAAATGACTATCTTGATAATTGTGTAGAATATGCATGTGATCAATCAAGTGTTGATAAAGTGTCACTACAAGGATATTGTACAGGAGGAACACTTGCAACTGTATATTCAGCATTACATCCAGAAAAAGTGAAAAATCTGATAGCAACCGCACCTGTAATTGATGGCTGGAAGGATACTACAGTAGTTAGTAATATTGCAAAAAACTTTGACGTTGATAAAATGGTAGATGTGATAGGAAACATGCCACCTGAATTCATGTACTATTGCTTTTCTATACTAAAACCATTTGAACAGGGAATTGAGAAATATTTGAAATTTTTCCAGAATATGGATAATGAGAGATATGTTGATAGTTTCCTCAAAATTGAAAAATGGCTTGCAGAAACACCACCAATACCAGGTGAATTATTCAAACAATGGATAAAAGGAATTTATCAAGAAAATCTACTTATACAAAACAAAATGTTTGTTGGAAATCAACATGTATCACTAAAAAATATCAAAATGCCAATATTTACACAAGTAGCAGTAGGTGACCATTTAGTATCACCTGAATGTAGCATGCCACTACATTATGCAGTAGGTTCTGAAGATAAAAATCTGGAAATCTATCCTACTGGTCACGTAGGTATGATTGCAAGTTCATTCAGTCAAAAAAATGTTTTACCTAAACTCACAGAATGGCTTAAAAAAAGATCATAAGAAAAAAGAAGTTAATTCACACTTAGTTTCGTGTTGGTGTGAATGTTGAAATCCAAGATTGCATTACGTTGTTGTTTAGGTCACCAAATGCTTTTGCATTATTAGTAAATGTTTTCACGTTTTGGCGTGCTGCATCTACTGCTGCAATTGCCATTTTGTTTTGTACATCAAAGGATTTGACTACTTGTTCGTTTGTATCACGAACTGCTTTCAAAGTTGCCTCTGGAACGTTAGTATTGATTCCTGTCTTGTTTGCAAATTTTCTTTGAAACTCGATTGTGGACTCAATAGCATTATCGCATGCTTGAATGTATTCTTGTTGTAAACTGGTTACAGATTGATGATAACTTGGAATTGATTTCTCAATAGCGTTGAAATATTTGTCGCTTGTTTGTTTCCATGTTGAAAAAACATCTTTTGTGTTGACATTTTCGTTGTTACCAGAGTTTACGTTGTTTGAATTACTCATGATTACACATGACAGGTGTTCATATATATACGTATTGGTAATGATTACCAATGAATGCCAATATGTGGAATTACTTGTTTGGAGCAACCTTTAGTGGTGTAATTACTATTTGAACAAGGTCACCTTCTTCAATTCCTAATGCATCTCTTTCTGCCTCTGGAATAGAGATCCTTCCACTACTACCAACATTGGTTTTGAATGCTCCCCATAGCAGGAAATTTGGCATCATGTTTTGCATATTAGTAAACGGATTCTGCATATTAGGCTGTGACTGATTCATTGAATTCATGAAATTTGCCTGTGCGCTAGATGCATTCTCAAACCATTGCTTGTATAACTCAGTTGGATCAAATTGGTTTTTTTTGTCTTTCATTGGTAAATAGTGGAATTAATGATAAATAAATGATCGTTTATTCTAGAAATTCTAATACAATATTGGAAAATGCATCAGAATTATCTACGTATGGTGTGTGACCACAATCTAACATTTTAACAAATCTACAATCATTAATTGCAGATACAAATGATTCAGCATATTTGATTGGGATTACAGGATCATTTTCTCCCCAAACTATCATGGTTGGGGATTTGATGGATATCAATTTATTCGAAATTATTTCAGCATCTTTTAAACCAAGTAATGTAGACATAAATGCCATCTTTGCGTTTGGAAGTTTCATACGTTGAATAAATCCATTTATGATTTTTTCATCAATATTTCTTCTTCCAGACATCATTTGAAATGCATGTGATGCACTATCAACACTTGGATATAATGCTGCCATGATATATGCGTCCAAAGCAGGAGTTGTATGCTTCATTATTCCAGATGGTGAAACAAGAACCAATTTTTTTAGTTTCTCACTATTATTGTATGCAAATTCAGCTGCAATTTGTCCACCAAGTGAAGAACCAATAATACTGAGTGAATCAACACCAATTTCATTAAGAAATTCTGATATGAAATCTGCCAAATAATCTGTTGTATAATCAACCATTGGTTTGTCACTAAGACCAAAACCAATAAGATCAGGAACAATAACTCGATAGTTCTTTGCAAAATGTGGGATTACATTCTCCCATCTCTCAGATGATGCACCTAGGCCATGGATTAATAGGAGATTCTGCTTGGATTTACCTTCTATGATATATCGGATATTATTATCATTAATTTTGATCGATTTTTCAACCAATATACAGAATTTTATTTTCTAGTTGATAAATAGTTTGGAATAGTATATTCATAATGCTAATTCAATAGAAAAACTAGAAAAAGAACACTGATTTAGTTACTCTATGCTACCATCTATTCAAAGTATTAAACAACAACGTCTTAAACTTAAGATAACACAGAAGGAGCTTGCTAAATCAGTCCAGATTAGTACATCGATGATTAATCAAATTGAATCAGGTAGAAGCCAACCTAGTTATGAAACTGCAAGAAAAATTTTTCAGATTCTTGCAAGTAGAGAAGGTGAAATGTCATCACATACTGCAGGAGAGCTATGTAGTAAGGATATTGTAACTATGAAACCAAATAATTCGTTAGATGATGCAATTAAAAAAATGAATCAATCATCAATTAGTCAGATTCCAATTTTTGATGGTAAAAAACTAATAGGAGTAATTTCAGATTCTGGACTTGCAGAACAATATTCCATTGGAAATATTGAAATTGCCAAAAAGAAGAAACTGGTGGATATTATGGAGCCAGCCCCACCAATAATTGATCATATGACTCCTGCAAATACGCTGGTACCAATTATAAAATATTCAAAATGTATTCTTGTTACAAAAAATTCAAAAATTTTTGGAATTATAACAGCATCTGACACATTAAAAATGATGCAGTGATTAAAGATTATACATTTGTAAAAGTTATTTTTCTTACAATTTTTGCAATTTGATAAATTGTTGTTCTGGTATCTTCCGATGAATTACTCAGAATTCTGATACCAATTCCACAGTTGTTAGGTAAAATACTAACTCCTCCCTCAACTTCACCATTTTCTTCTAGATAACAATTAATTTTTTGTTTTAAAACTGAAATATTCTCTTTTTTAGTTAAAACATAAACAGATGCAAGAACAGTGTTATTTCCAAGAACTGATGAAAGATTAATTTTTTGTTTTTTTGGTTCTAAAATACATGAATCATTAAATAAAATTTCTTGTTTGGACATTGCGACAGATTTTAAATAGCATATATCATAATCAAATAGTTCCCCCATAGCAACTCTGCCAGGAACAATAATTTCTGAATAGACAAGTGTTGCAGTTTTATCAACATTGAAATTAATTTTTTGAAAATATCGAGAATTTTTGTATGGTATTAATTGTTCTGGGATAAATTCCAAGTAACAATTCTTGTCAACATTAAGATTGATGATTTGTGTTGCATAATTTGAATTCATTTTATAAATTCTAGTTGCTCCCTGTGTTGTAATATGAGAAATAGCATTTTTTGTTAATGTTATGTCAATTCTGTATCTGTCACCTTGTAAAATTCCACCAGATGGCGAAAGAACAAAAAGATGTGACATTGATGGGAATGTTTCATCATAATACAATGCTTTTTGAATATAGAGAGGAACTTGTGATTTTTGATGTGTGATGACTGTTTTGTTTCTATATGAATCATGTTCTAAATTAATTTTTAGATACCCAACCTTTCCAGTTTGACCAACACTCATCTGTAAAATTTTTTTATCGTATAATTTTATTTCACCTGGAATTTCCTCAGGAGAGCAAAATTCTAAACTCAATTTTTTACACCAGAAACAAGTTTTTTTGGCGGCTCATCAAACAAAACATCATGTATTATATGCTCTGTAACTTGTTCAATTCCTTGATCAGTTTTACAATTTACTAATACATGTGGCTTATTTTTTCTTACAATTTTTGCATCTCGTTCCATTACATCTAAATCTGCATCAACCATTTTTGCAAGATCAATTTTATTAATTACAAGAAGATCACTAGTTTCAATACCTAAACCTCTTTTTCTTGGATACTTGTCACCGCCTGAAACATCTACAATGTAGATAAAATAATCAGCCAACGCTGGACTAAAAGTTGTTGTAATATTATCTCCACCACTTTCAATTATTATTAAGTCTAAATCATTATATTTTGATTCTATTTCTTCAATAACTGCAAGATTTATCGATGGATCCTCACGAATCGCAGTATGTGGGCACCCACCTGTTGCAAGACCGATGACCAAGTTTTCTGGCAATAAACCCTGACTAGTTGCAAGATTTTGTCTCATTCTATCAGCGTCTTCTTTTGAAATAACGTCATTAGAAATAATGCATACACGATAGTTTTTGTTTGCTAACAATGGCACTACTCTCTCAATTAACATACTCTTACCACACCCAACTGGACCACCAATACCAATTCGTGGAATTCTTGAACTCATTCTAATTCTACCATTTATTCACGTGATAAACATTTTAGAAAACTTCTGTTCATGTTTCATCTGAATTATATCATATTCTGGTGCAAACTGCCACATATTTTCAATAGAAATTGAGAGATACTGCTTGACACATTGTGTAATACGAGGTTTTAACCTATGAAGAATTTGCTGGCTTTGGATATGATCTATTATGCCAAGTCTTAATGCTGCGCCAATAGTACTTACTGAAAATCCATAAAGCATCATAGTTGCAGCACTGTCTTTTTTTACTCCAAGAGCACTAGAACAAACTCCAGTTACAACTGGATGAGTTGCAGGTGAATTTGATTCATGAATGGCATCATAATACAAATTTATTAAATTATCATTGAGAAATGATTTTACACATTTAATCATCTGTGAACCACTTCTACACATTGCATCACGAGGTTCCTTGACAAGTTTCATTGAATACAACATTTTATCACAATAAATTATTTTTTCAATGTTTTTTAATACTGCAAAATCATATGCGTTTGATAAAGCTACGCAGTCAGCTGGACCAATTTGCTGTGTTATTATTGTTGAAATAAATTCTTCAATTTGATCAGTGGTTTGTACTAATTTTTCATCAAAAAGTGTTTCTAAACCATTTGACATGGTGTATAGACCAATTGGAAAAAAAGAATCAGACATCTGCATAATGTTTAGATCAGAAAAATCAGTGTTCATGTACATTCATAGTTTCATTGGGAACAAATATAGTTTCTTCAATGTTTAGTATTAGATGTTTATTTGTATCTTGAAACAGTTTATGAAATAATTCAAGTTCAGAATCATCATGTATTGGAAAAGCAATACTGCCGTCATTAAAGGTAGAAATTGGACGATGTCTATTTCCAATTACATGTCCAACTAACACAGATAAATTTGATGAAAAATCACCATTTTTGAATCTAACACGAATGATTTTTTCTGGAGTTTGCTTTACTAAGATTAACACTGAACCAACATCTAAAATATCCCCATCATGAAGTTTTATACCTGATTCAAAAGATAAACCAACTTCTAATCCATCATTAGTTATTTTTCTTGTATGTAATTTTTCTAGCTCTATTCTGGACAAAAATAATTTTTGTAGATTACCGTTAATTTCGGCTTTTTCAATTTTTTCTTTAATTGTATTATTATGAATATTACCTGAAATTGTTTTAACAATTAACATACAAAAAGACCACAATCAATGAAGATAAATTTTTAATTATAAATCATAAATGAAAAAAATAATTAATATAGACTATATAATCTGGACAAAGATACCTCTTTGGCTGGCTCAACTGTTGCAATTTCACCATCTACTTTCACCTCATAAGTTTCAGGATCAATTTCAATTTTTGGTGTTGCATCATTAAATAACATGTCTTTTTTTCCAATATTACGGCAGTTCTTTACAGGAAGTAGCTTCTTTTCGATTTTGAGTTTTTCTTCAAGTCCATTGTCTAATGCAATCTGTGATGTAAATGTAAAAGATGTTGACTTTTTTGCCTTTCCAAGTGCACCAAACATTGGCCTATAATAGATTGGTTCAGTTGTTGGAATCGATGCATTTGGATCACCCATTAGTGAATAAGCAATAAATCCGCCCTTAACGATAATCTTTGGTTTTATTCCAAAAAACTGTGGTGTCCAGATAACAAGATCAGCAATTTTTCCTGGTTCTAGTGAACCAACATATTCTGAAATTCCATGTGTAATTGCAGGATTGATTGTAATCTTTGCGATGTATCGCTTTATTCTATAATTATCATTGTCACCATTATCTTCTGGAAGACTGCCTTTCATCTTTCTCATTTTATCGGCAGTTTGCCAGTTTCTTGTAGTTACTTCACCAACTCTACCCATTGCTTGACTATCAGATGACATCATACTAATTGCACCAATATCATGTAAAACATCTTCAGCTGCAATTGTTTCAGCACGTATTCTAGATTCTGCAAATGAAATATCTTCTGGTACAGATGGATTTAGATGATGACACACCATCATCATATCTAGATGTTCTTCAAGTGTATTTGTTGTAAATGGTCTTGTTGGATTAGTTGATGATGGTAAAATGTTTGGTTCTCCTGCAATTTTCATAATATCTGGTGCATGACCTCCACCTGCTCCTTCTGTATGATATGTATGAATGGTTCTGCCATTAATTGCACTTATTGTATCATCAACATATCCGCATTCATTTAACGTATCAGTATGAATTGCAACTTGTGTGTCAGTTTGATCTGCAACATTTAGTGCAGCATTAATTGTTGCAGGTGTTGTTCCCCAATCTTCATGAAGCTTAAGACCACATGCACCTGCTTTTACCTGTTCTAACAATGCTTCTTCTCTAGAATCATTTCCCTTACACAGAAAACCAAAATTTAATGGAAATTCTTCAACTGCCTCAATCATTCTATGTATGTTAAATTCTCCGGGAGTACATGTAGTTGCATTTGTTCCATCAGCTGGACCAGTTCCACCACCAATCATTGTGGTTGTCCCATTACAAATTGCATCAATTGCCTGTTGTGGAGAGATAAAGTGGACATGACTATCTATAGTGCCAGGTGTACAAATTGTATGTTCACCTGAAATAATTTCAGTATTTGAGGAGACAACAATGTCAATATCATCCATTACATTTGGATTACCAGCATTGCCAACACATAGAATCTTACCATCTTTTATACCAATGTCTGCCTTTATGATGCCAAGTACAGGGTCAATAATCATAGCATTTGTAATTACTAAATCAGCAGAATTTTCTCTTAATACACCACTGGCTTGACCCAATCCATCTCTCGCACTTTTTCCTCCACCAAAAACCAATTCATCACCATGTTTGATCAGGTCCTTTTCAATTTCCATAACCAATTCCGTGTCTGCTAATCTGACTTTGTCACCTACAGTAGGTCCAAACAGTTCAACATACCTACCACGTGGAATTTCAAGTGAGCCTGTTTCTACCTTTACATTTTCTAAAACATTTTTGAAACCATTCTCATGTATGTTTTTAATTGCATCTTGTTTTTTAGACTCTAAATCACCACTTACTAATCCACTAAAACCAAATATTGTTTTACTACCACCAAATTCTACAACTTCAACATGCTTTGAATCTCCTGGTTCAAATCTAATTGATGTACCAGATGGTATGTTAAGATGAAATCCAAGTGATTTCTCTCTATCAAATTCTAGCGCTTTATTTACTTCTGAAAAGTGTGTATGAGATCCAACCTGTATTGGTCTATCTCCAGTATTAGAAACTGTTAATTTGATTATTTTTTTAGATTTGTTTGCTATAATGCTTTCATCTGTTGGTATGTATTCTCCTACATGTGGAACTTCAGAACGCCATCTTGGTAACATAATGCTATCACACTATTGGGTCATGTACTGTCACAAGTTTTGTTCCATCAACAAATGTTGCTTCAACTTGAATTGTATGTATAATATCTAAAACTCCTGGTAATACATCATCTCTTTTTAGAACATTTTTTCCAGAACTCATCAAATCAGAAACAGATTTTCCATCCCTGGCTCCTTCTAGTATATGATCAGAAATTATTGCGACAGATTCTGGATGATTTAATTTTAATCCCCTATCTTTCCGTTTTCGAGCTAACTCTGCTGCTACAAAAATATGTAATTTATCCATCTCTCGTGGTGTAAGATTCATTTCTAGACATTTCCTAAAAGCACTTTTCTATTATTGAGTGTACGTCGTATCAAAAGAAATCCTGCACCAGTAGTAAATGCACCAAACAAAATATTAATCATATTTGGTTCTCCACCAGTTCCTATCAATGTAAATACCATACCCAAGACCATCAGTACACCGCCTAAACCTCCAATTATCAGCATTGGTATTGGAAATTTATGTGTCATTTCCTTTCTACTTGAATCAGGTAATGCACCGCTAATTGCAACCTTATGGCAAACATTACAAAAATGCTTTTGCTTCTTGCCTTGCCATGCAGTCTGAAGATAATAAAATTCAGTTTGACATAAATCACATGCCTTCATTGGTAATGTTACCTTTCCATGATCTTCCCAGTTTTTACCTATCTTCAACATGCAAAGCTTACAATAACTACCTGGAACACGCCATAATTTATTGAACTTGAATTTTTTAAAACCAAGTACAGTGCCACAGCCACTACATGATGTCATACTATAATCCTCAATTTCGTATTAAAAAGAATTTCTGAAAGTTGAATTGGAGTATAGGTATTCCTAACTAGTATACTAATACTCGATGGCAAAAAAATGTCAGTTTCCTGGAGATGCTTTTTTGCCACTTGCAATTTGTGCAAATCCACCTCTGGCTTCCCAAATTGGAAGTCCAATTATTAGGATTGATGCGCAACTTACCCAGACTACTGCAATCATTACCCATAATGAATAGAATCCTAAGTCAAATACAAAGCCAGAGAAATACAATGGCATTGGCCATAGTACTACACAAATTATAGTCAAAATTCCACCGCCTTTGAGGCTAAACTGGAATGCTTTCTTTAAAGTTGCTTCATCTAGTGCACGTTTTTCAATTTCTGCTGCACTTGACTCTGTCTGCTCAACAAGTTTCATCTCCTTATTCAACAAGTTCCAATCATATTTCTTGTTCTGAGCCAAACTAATCACTACACAGATTAGACCTGATGATAATATTGCTACGACGTTACCATAAAGCATTGGGAATGCTCCACCAAGTGAGCCAATATCAACGACTCCGCCTGATTCTGCTGCTGCAACGCTTGTCCAAGTCAATAATGATAACATTACACCTACGATAGCACCTGCAACGGCACCAGCACGTGTAGTTTTACTCCAAGTAATTGTTAATGCAATCGGAATCACAGCCGAACCAATTAAGATACCCATTGCCAAATATACAAATCCTAAGCTAAGTCCCATACCTAATAACACTACAGCAATTCCACCCATTCCTAAGCCAAACGCAACTATTGTTGCTCTACTGACTTTAAGTAACTGCTTTCCAGTCGCATCTGGATTCTTGTATGTTCTGTATACATCATAAGTAATCAAAGATGATACTGCGATTAATTCAGCAGATCCTGCTGAAGTTACTGCCATGAATAACATAACCAAAACCATGATTGCACCAATCTCACCCATCAACACTGATGCTGCTGCTGGTACTGTAAGTCCGAGCTGCACCTGCTCTGGAGTAAGCTGCACATCCAGCGCCACCGCCGTAAGCCCCATAGTAGTTGCAAGAGTAAATGGAATTGCAAACCAACACATTCCACCAAGTAAGAAACCTCTTACAGTTGAACTTGGCTGTGCTGCAATTGCACGTTGCCAGTAAGCCTGGTCTACGAATACAGTTCCAAAGTTACCGACTATGTTAATTACACCAAAGATTAGTCCACCAGCGGATGCCATTGTAAGATATGCACCCATAGCATTACCTGGTTCACCTGGTGTGAAAGTTGGTTCAAGAACTGGTCTCAAATCAGCTGCGGCTACTAGTTTATCATACATTCCCTCAATTCCACCTGTAATTGGACTGATGAAGAATACTGTTGATACGAAAGTAAGTATTACTAGAAATATAATCACCGTGTGCATGTAGTCTGCCACGAATGTTGCCTTTAATCCTCCTACTAGTGTGTAAATCATAACACCGATTGGAATCAAGAATGCTGCAATAGAAATATCCATGCCTGTAAGTCCGTTTACAACTGCTGCACCTCCTAGAAGAAGCATACCAGTTACAATCATGTTACAAGTTAATGCAAAACCTAAGAAAATTTTATGAGTACCAGCGCCAAATCTTGCTCTGATAATTTCCAAAAATGTGTGTGCGTTTGGTGCTTTTCGTTTTAGTTCAATAGCCAAAATTCCGAACAAAAGAACTTGAATTGTTGCACCTGCTGCATACCAAAATGGACCACTAACTCCATACAGATATGCTACTGTGGATGACTGAAGTAATGTTGCAGCCCAAGTCCATGCTGATACAATTGCTGCTGCAGTTAGACCTGTTTTAATAATTCTGCCTGCTGTGTTAAACCATTCTGAGTTTTGAACATGACCAAGATATTTTTCCTCAATCTTAATCTCTGCTGAAATAATTCCAGCGAAAACCATTCCTAGACCTACAACGATAAACCAACCTACTGATTCATCTAAAACTTCACCTAGTTTGAATTCTCCCTCAATAACTCCTGCGGCATCAGCTGCTGGAGTAGCAAATAATATGCTAGATCCAATTGCTACAGCTAATAGCATCATTAACCAGTTAACTTTCAACACAATTAGATTTTTGTAACACTATATAAAAATTTCAAGATTATTGCATTTCAAAAATCTTATATATCACTGTATTTTGACTAAAAAATTTCTACTAATGACAAAAGTGTAGTATTGGTTAAATATTGTAAATAAGAAATTCGAATAGTGGTCTCGGTCATATCAGTTAATTTTCAACGATTCCCTAGTAAGACTGGGACCCACACTATAATTTGTAAATGAAATTTAGGCATGAACTGCATATAGTCAGTTTTTAAAATGGTCTAATTTTATGTATTTTATGGAATATGAAGATGAGGACATAAAAATTCTTGAACTTGTAAATAGAGGAGTAAACACATTTCGAGGTCTAAAAGACATACTAAAAATAAAAAATGAAGAATTGGAAAAAACACTTGGAATTCTAGATCAAAGTCAAATGATTACAACTGATACTAAAACAGGATTACTTGGACAAAAAAAAATAATTATAACACTCACAGATGATGGAACTAAAAAAATAGATGAATATGTAAAAATGCTTGATACTGAATGGAAAAAAATGATTGATCTTGCAATAGCTGGCGAAAGAGAAACACTTGATCAAATGATTGTCGACCATCCTCTACTAGTTAATGTGATGGTGTTTTTTGGAGTGACAGATTTGCCTACTCTAAGTAGATTAAATCTTAGATTTCTATTAGAGGGAAAACACCTATGCTACAAATGTAAAAAAGAACTAGGAAGATTTTCACAAAAATTTTCAGTGTCTGATGTTAGAAAATTCCACTTTAAACTTCCAAGAGGAATGACTACTAGAGATGACTTATGTGCTGATTGTTTTGATAAATTAACTGATTTACCTAAGTAGATCTAGACATACGCTTTTTGATAATCTGATAGACAATTCTTACTATTAAAAGAACTGCAACTATTGCTACAGCAATTGTCCATAAATCTGTTAATTCTTTCTTTTCTTGTTCTGCTTCATCAAGTGGATTTGAATCAAATTGTGTTCCAGCAGAAAATGGATCTGTATCTAAATCGGCTTCAACAAATAACATACTTGGTAAAAATACTAAACCAAAAAGAATGATTGTGATGTAGTATAGTTTCAAACGATATTGTGATTAAATTGATTAATTTAACGGTTTGTGAAATTAATCAAAAAATCCTGTAGTAGCAAGATACAAACCAATTGCACTAAATAATACCACAATAACACCCATCACTTGTTTGTCATTCATATCTAATAGTTTTGTAATTGTTTAATAATCGTTTTTTAAAGTTATTATTTTGGATGTGAGCAAAGCTCAGCTAATACACCATCTAGTGATTTTGGATGAATGAATGTGACTTTGGTACCAGCAGAACCAGGTCGTATGTTTCCTAAAAATTGAACTCCACAGCCTTCCATTCTTTCAACTTCACCTTCTATGTTATTTGTCTCTAGGGCAATATGATGAAGACCAGATCCTTTTTTGTCCAAAAATTTCTTGATTGGGCTATTTTCATTAATTGGCTGAATTAACTCAATTCTACTGTTTTCCATGTGTAATATTGCGACTTTAACACCTTCTGATTCAACTGTCTCAAATTCAATTTCATCTATGCCGAGTGCTTTTTGATACACCTTGGCAGATGCCTCAACATCATTGACTGCAATTGCAATATGATCAATTTTCATTTAGAATATCTCCTTTGGCCTATACTCGCCAAAAACTTCTCGTAAAGTATTGCTAATTTCCCCAGTTGTAGCATATACCTTCACAGAATCCAATATGAATGGCATTAGATTTTTGTCAGTTTCTGCGGCTGCCTGTAATTTTGATAATGCACTGTTTGTCTTTTTATTATCACGAGATTTTCTTAATGCCTTTATTGCCTTTTCTTGTTTTGCACCTAATGAATCGTCAATTCTTAACAGTTTTTGTTTTGCTTCAACCTCATCTACAAATTTGTTAACACCAACTAAGACTCGTGATGCATTATCCACTTCTTTTTTTATACGATATGCATTTTGTCTAATCTCTGCTTGAAAGAACCCTTTTTCAATTGCTTTAAGTGAACCGCCCATTTTGTCAATTTTTTTGAGATATGCCCAAGTTTGCTCTTCAATCTCATCACATAATTCTTCTAGATAATGAGAGCCTGCAATTGGATCAACTGTTTTTGTAACTCCTGATTCATATGCAACAATTTGTTGTGTTCTAAGTGCAATTTTTGCAGATTCCTCAGTTGGAAGTGCCAACGCTTCATCTCTAGAGTTTGTATGGAGTGATTGTGTTCCACCTAATACTGCCGCCATTGTTTGCATTGCAACACGGACAATATTATTATCTGGTTGTTGTGCAGTAAGTGATTCACCACTTGTTTGGGTATGAAATTTTAGTTGTAATGATTTTTCATTTTTTGCATGGAATCTTTCTTTAAGAATTTTTGCGTAAACCTTTCTTGCAACTCTAAACTTGGCAATCTCTTCAAAGAATTCTATAGTGCAACAGAAGAAAAATGATAATCTTGGTGCAAATTCATCAATTTTTAGTCCCTGTTCTATACAGGTCTCAATATACTCAATAGCATTAGCAATTGTAAATGCTATTTCTTGCACTGCATTAGAACCTGCCTCTCTAATATGATAACCCGATATTGATACAGGATACCATTGTGGAACGTTTGTTGCACAGTATCCAATCATATCACCTATAATTCTCATTGATGGTTCTGGTGGATAGATGTACGTATTTCTTGCAATGTATTCTTTCAAAATATCATTTTGTGTGGTTCCTCGTAGTTGATTACTTGAAAACCCCTGTGATTGGCCTACTGCGATATAATATGCAAGTAAAGTAGATGCGGTTGAGTTAATTGTCATTGATGTTGAAACATTTCCTAACTCAATTCCATTGAAAACAGTCTGCATGTCTTTTAATGATGATATTGACACACCTACCTTTCCTACCTCGCCTTCTGCCTGTGGTGCATCAGGATCATACCCTATCTGAGTAGGCAAATCAAATGCCATAGAAATTCCTGTTTGACCTTTGTCTAGCATGAATTTGTACCGCTTATTGCTTTGTGCTGCATCGCCAAATCCTGCATATTGTCGCATGGTCCAAAATCTATCACGATACATTCCCTGATGAATGCCTCTAGTATATGGGAATTTTCCTGGTTCTTCTTTTGTTTGCTTTTTTGTAGATTTTACATAAAATTGTTTAATTGGAATACCAGAATCAGTTACATATTTTTTCTCTGTTGATTTTGCTTTCTTTTTTACTACCATGTATAATCACTTTAGAAAGTTTTTTGTCAGCTTGTCTGCTGCCTCAAATGGATCTATTTTTTTGTTTTGAACTTTTTTCAAATACATAGAAAATGATTTGCTTTTACCAATCATTGCTGAAATTTTCTGTCTAACGTTATTTAAAATAATATCTTCTAACTCATATTCCAAACGAATTTTCTCAGAATTCTTTTTGTCTTTTATTTTTTGTTTCATAATATCTTTGATGGCTGTAGCTAACTCTTTAATTCCCTTATTTTTCTTAACTGATGTTTTTAAAATTACAGCCTCTTCTTCGTCATTTCCAATAAAGTCTCGTAATGCTTGATATAGCTGAATTGCGCCATCCAAATCACTTTTATTCACTAAATAGATATCTCCAATTTCGGTAATTCCTGCCTTGATTGTTTGAATACTATCTCCTGTATGTGGATTAAATGTAACAATTGTAATGTCAGCAATTTTTGAAATATCAATTTCTGTTTGTCCTGCTCCAACACTTTCTATAATAATTGGATTAAATCCTGCATACTCTAATACTCGTAAACTGTTCCTTACTGAATGTGCAATTGCACCTGTTGCACCACGTGATGCAATACTTCGAATATATGTTCCAGTATCAGTTGATTCGGACATTCTTACACGATCACCTAAAATGGCGCCACCAGTAACATGGCTAGTAGGATCTACTGCTAACACTGCTGGTTTAAGTTTTAAATTTTTCATCTCAATTGATAGTTTATTGATTAGAGACGATTTTCCAGAACCTGCAGGTCCTGTGATTCCAATTACAATTGCTTTTCCAGATGTCTTGTAAATTTTTTTAATTAACTGCCTTGCCTCTTTTGGGTCATTTTCCATAATAGATATAGCCTTTGCAATTGCACCTCGTTTTGCTTTTTTTAAATCTGCAAGCATTGCCATACAAAACTGTCTTATTGCTTGAATAAAATCTCTTACCTAAAGATTTTAAGGGAATTATATGATAAATAATTCATGAAGCAAAAGACATCATCAAGACGCGTAAAAATTCTGGTTGCAAAATTAGGTCTAGATGGTCATGATAGAGGTGCTCTAATTCTATGTAGAGCGTTTAGAGATGCAGGCATGGAAGTTATCTATTCTGGGTTATTTGCAACACCAGATAGAATTGCAAAAATTGTAGAAGATGAAGATGCAGATGCTGTTGCATTAAGTTTGCTTAATGGTGCTCATGGAACATTATTTCCAAGAGTTGTCAAAGAATTGAAAAAGAAAAAGATCAATGATGTTCTAGTTGTTGGAGGTGGAGTAATTCCTGAAGAAGACAAAAAGGCATTAGAAAAATCTGGAGTTACAGGAAACTTTGGTCCAGGAACATCATTAGAGTTGATAATTGATCATATAACAAAAGGCGTATCTAAATTACGAAAATTATAATTATTCTTTGGAATCAGGCCACATCATTTTTCTCATCTGTTTTCCTACAGTTTCAATTTGATGATTATCCAAGTCTTTCATATACTTGTCAAATGATGCCTTTCCTTCATTTTGGTAATTTTTTATCCATTCATCGTTAAATGTTCCATCTTGAATCATTGTTAGAACTTTTTTCATATTTTCTTTTGTATCAGATGTCATTACCATTGGACCTCTTGTTAGTCCACCATATCTTGCAGTTTCAGATACACGTCTCCACATTCCATTTATTCCATATCGTTGAATCATATCTACAATTAGTTTTAATTCATGTAAAACCTCGAAATATGCAATCTCTGGTTGATATCCTGCTTCCACTAAAGTTTCAAATGCATTTACTACCATAGATGCCGAACCTCCACAAAGATCTGCCTGTTCACCAAACCAATCAGTTTCAACTTCTTCTTTGAATGTTGTTTGGATTAATCCTGCGCGTGCACTTCCAATTGCTTTTGCAATTCCAAGTGTTCTATCCCAGGCTTTTCCTGTCTTATCTTGTTCTACTGCAACAATTGATGGAGTGCCAAAATTCTCAAGATATGTTTCTCTAACTTTAGAGCCTGGGCCTTTTGGTGCAACCATAATTAAATCAACATTTTCTGGGGCGTCAATCCATTTCCAGTAAATTGCTGCTGCATGTGAAAATGATAATGCATTTCCTTCTGAAAGATTTGATTCAATCTCTTCTTTGTACACTTTAGCTTGAACCATATCAGGAATTAAGATGTGAATAATGTCTGCCTTTTTTGTGGCATCTGCTACGGATAAAACTTCATGACCATCATCTTTTGCTTTTTGCCAGCTTGTACCACCCTCTTTTAGACCTACAATAACATTCAGACCTGAGTCTTTCATGTTGTTTGCTTGTGCGTCACCTTGTATGCCATATCCAATCACTGCAACAATTTCATCTTTAATAGGGTCAAGGCTAATGTCTTCATCTTTCCAAGTTTGTGCCATATGTTTAATCGATAGAATTGCAAATATAATCTATGAGATAAATCAAGTATATGTTCACAGAAAACCCAAAATTTCTTAAAATATTAGTCATAATTGCATTTGCAGTAATAATTCCATCTAGCATTATAGGAATAAATTTCTATGAAAAAAATTTCATAAATCCAAGAATTTGGGAAGATTGGACATGTGAAGAAATGCAAAAATTTGCATTAGAAAATAAAGATGACAGCCTAAATGATTTTCAAACCAGTAAATTTCATGAAGATTTATCAAAGTGTTTAGGTGCATAGATGGAAACCAATGATATATTGTATGGATTAGAGCGAGATGATTTTTTTACAGTTTGAGCACTGAACCTTTACTCCATCATCTTGCAGTCTCTCAAATTTTTTAGAGCCGCATTTAGTACAGATAGGACATGCTCTTATAGACTTCATTGTGGAATGCCACTTCCAATTATACGAACAGAATTTGACTCTGGTTTTAATAAAACACAGACATCTCCAGGAATTATTATAACTGGTTTTTCAAAAATCAGCTTTAGAGGAGAAATTGATGTAAATTTTGCAGCTTTTATTTGGAGTCCAATATTTACAAGACACATCTGATTCTCAGAAAGAGTTTCTTTAAAGAACTGATTCTGCTTAAAGTCGATAGTAATTTCAGTGACAGTTTTGATTGCAGTATCATTTGATAGTATATCACCACGAGTAATTTCATCATGTTTTATGTTTTTGAGAGATAAACCAACTCTTCCAGGAAAAATAGACTCTTTTACATCGTCATCATGCATTTGGATTGATTTTACCATTACCTCAATTTCTGAGGGATGGTGTAAAATCTTGTCATACTGTGTAATCTTTCCAGATATGACTTTTCCTAATGCCACAGTTCCAACACCTTTTACATCAAATGAATGATCAATTACAATGCTTGTACTGCCATCTTTTTTTGCTGTAGAAAAATTTGCCAGTTCTTCTTTGATTTTATCTTGTTCAACTTTCTTGTATCCTTCAATTACAGTGCCTTTTATCATCAAATCTAATCTAGATTCATCCACATCATAGGAATGACTTAGTATTCCCTCTTTTTTTCCAAGCGCATCCAATGCAAGTATCTGTTCACCAGTAAATTTGTCAAGTGTACTTACATGAAATATTACATATTCTGCAAGTGCAATTGCCTGAAAAAGAGGCTGAATTTTTTCTGGAAACCCATTTGGTGTAACCCAGGTGTAAATTTTTTCAGATTCTTTTCTGTCATACAGGGTAAGATCAGTGGATGTTCCTTTTTTTCCAAAATCACTTGTAATTGATTGATCACCTAAGACTACGAAATTTACAGATTCCATCATATATCATTAATTTTATTTAGAAGATTTTTTTGTTGCACTAACCAAAGAAACCACATCACGGTCTCGTAGTTGATAATGTATTGGCAATCTAAGATTATATCGTAAATCTTTTGCATAAAGTAATCCTTTTGATAAACCAGTATGAATTTCATTTGCCAGATCTTTAATTGTTGCACCTTCCTTCAGTAAAATAAGATCTGGGAGAATGCGACCCTTTTTATCAGAAAGTTTCTCTTCGTCAGCTACTGGGTAAATAGAATTCATTTTTAATAATTTAAAGACAGTCACATTAATTGCAAATTGAACACCAGTTCTCATATATTCCCCCATGATGTCTTTCTTGATAAAATCTAATGCATTTTTTTGCTTTTCATTTAGTTTTTCAGGATTTATGATTTCAAATTGTTCAGAACCAGGAGAATACTTGATTAAATGCTGTTGTTCTGCACGTCTTAATGTCAATTCGCTGTCAGCACTTGCTGGAACCGTAATTACTTCATTATATCGTTCACGAAGTCGATTAAAATTTTTGTCAGCACCTGGAACATCAATTTTATTTGCAACAATTAGTGTTGGCTTGGAAATTTTCCTTAGTATCTTTGCAAATTGTTTTGTATCTTGAGAATCATATTCATCAAATGACTTTTCTTGCAATTCGCAAATTTTTAGTGTGTCTATAACATGATGTTTCTTGACGCCAATACCCATATAGAGATCAGTAAATGCATCAACTATCTCAGTTCCAGATTTGATGTTTTTTGAAACTTTATCTCTATTTCCTTCAATAATTTTTTGATACCACATAATTAGCTCTTCTTCTATATCTGCAAAGTCAGAAACTGGATCACCTGTACCTACCTCAGATATTTTTCCAGATGCATCAATACTGCCAGAACAATCAACAACATGAAGCAGCGCATCAGACTGTGCTGCTATAGAAAGAAACTGGTTACCTAAACCCTTTCCTTTCCATGCATCCTTAATCAATCCAGGTAAATCAATTAATTCAACTGGGACATATCTCCAGCCATCGGTACATTTGGAATTATTTGGCTCGTCTTGAACATTAAATTCCATATGAACACACAGTGTAATTGCATTTGCAATGGATGATTCAGGAGTTTTGGTTGTAAATGGATAAGTTGAAATTTCAGAAGACGACAATGTTGCAGAGTTAAAAAAAGTTGTTTTCCCTGTGTTTGTTTTTCCTATTATTCCAATTTTGATTACCATGATTAAATTTTATTTGTATGTTATTTATCTCTGACTTGAAATAAATTAAAAATTATTCAATTGTATCTTCTAATTTTTTACAATTATTTTCAATTTCTTTAATATGCCATTTGATTTCATCAATTTCATCAGATGAAATCTTATCATCCCATTTTTCTAGGATAATCTTTGATATTTCAGAGCAATTATAGAGAAATGCCCAATATGGATGATGTTCTGCAGTAGTATAAGATAATTCTGCAACATCATTGAGTCCAGTTTTAGCTTTTAATACAGAACTAATTTTCTCACCGAAAATTTTTACAAAATCATAATCTGGTTCATTTTCAACTTTGAGCATTAAATTCTGGTTTTCATATTTTTCTACAAGTACAAGTAATTCTTCAAAAAATTGTTTGAATGAAGTCATTTCACATCAATCGCTGATGTTCAGCCAACATGCATCTATTAAAAACAATATCAATTCCCGCATCAGTTGCTAATTTCTCTGCTGCAATATTATGAATTCCTTCTTGCAACCATATCACTTTAGGTTTTTTCTTAATTGCTTCCTCTACTATAGATAATACTTGTTCAGATGGTCTGAACACATCAACAATATCTACATCATATGGAACATCAGTAATTACTTTATAGCATTTTTTTTGAAGAATTTCATCAGTTGTTGGATTAACAGGAGTTACATCATATCCATTGTCATCTAAATATTTAGGAACAAAGTGTGCAGCCTTTTCTTCATGTCTTGACATTCCAATGACAGCAATTTTTTTCATTCCAAGTATTTTTTTTATCTGCTCATCAGAATGAGAATCTATATTCATACAAATTCAGTTTTAAATTAAGTAATATGTGTATTTTGTAGATATGATCAATCATTATGTTGATGCTCAGTTTGATGACAATCGCAATTACATAATTCAGTTGTGTGATTATTTTGACAGTCTATACACTCAAAATGTTTGTGGTTTTCACAACTTGCGCATATCATAACTTTACAAGGAATAGCAGTTTGAAAAGCTTTTTGTCAAGAACCGCCTTTATTGCTAATTCTAATGTTTTTTATTACCAAATTCTGGTAGTAAATCGTGGAAATTTCTGTTGGGCACACCCCTGATTCAGACGATGCGTTCATGTTCTATGCAATGCTTACTGGTAAAATCCAATCGAATGATTTTGCTGTAAAACATGTAATAGGTGATATTGAGGACCTGAATTCTAGAGCAAAAAATCCTGAACTTGATGTCACGGCAGTTTCAGTTCATGCATGTGCATACATTCCAAATTATACAATATTACGAAGTGGTGGAAGTTTTGGAATAGGATATGGACCAATTGTCACTGCAACAAAGCAAATGACAATAGATGAAATAAAAAAATCCAAAATTGCAATTCCAGGAAAAATGACATCTGCATTTTTGCTATTACAATTAATGATTGGAAAATTTGATTATGTAGAGATGAATTTTAGTGATATACCAAATGCAGTTAAGACAGGTCAGGTTGATGTGGGTTTAGTTATTCATGAAACACAGTTATCATTTGAACAGGAAGGAGTTATGAAAATACTTGATGTTGGTGAATGGTGGGATAAAGAAACTAATGGTTTGCCTGTTCCATTGGGAATTAATGTAATGAGTAATAAATTTGGCAAGGATGTCATCAAAAAATTTGACATATATCTAAAAAACTCTATTGAATTTGCATTGGAACATGACAAAGATGCCTTGAAATATGCAATGCAGTATAGTAGAGGAAAATCAGAAGAATTAATAGAAAAATTTGTCAAAATGTACGTAAATCCTGTTACAGTAAACATGGGAGACCGTGGAGAAAAATCTATCCGAAAAATGTTTGAAATGGCTCGTGAAAAAGATCTGGTACCTGAATTTGAAATTAAAATTTCAGAACCGCTAGACTGAAACTGTTTGAACAAGTATTTTTTTCAATTCGTCAATATCTTTGGTGGCTGTCAATCTTTTTCGTAGTATACTACCACCAACTGTTCCTTTTGTGAATCGAATTGCCTGCTCCTTAATGTTTACAAATTTTATTTTATATTTTGATGTCTCACTAACATAATCCAAAAATATTTCCAGTCTATCAGAGAAGTTATAATCTTTGTAGACGCCGTATTTTAGGTAATCGTTAATCTGTTCAAAAATGAATGGATTGCCCATAGCACCTCTGCCTATCATAACATAGTCACATCCAGTTTGCTCAATCATACTTTTAGCAATTTCAGGCGTTGTAATATCACCATTTCCAACAACTGGAATTTCAACTATTTCTTTTAGTTTCTTTATCATACTCCAGTCAGAATGACCAGAATATCCCTGTGAGACAGTCCTAGGATGTAGTGTAATCATTTTAATTCCCTCCTGTTCAGCAATTTTTGCAATTTCTTTAAACAGCAATTTGTTAGAATCAGAAACACCTATACGCATTTTCAATGATACAGGTCTACTTGTTGAATTTACCATCGTTCTAAAAATTTGACGTGTTAAATCAGAATTTTGCAAAAGTGCACCACCTGCCATCTGCTTTGTAATGTGTGGTGCAGGACAACCCATGTTGTAATCAATTATGTCAAAAAATGGTGCTACAATTTTTGCTGCTTTTTCCAGTGCGACAAGATCAGAGCCAAATAATTGCACTGATAATGGGCGTTCTTTTTCAGAAAATTCCAAAAATTCTGTGATGTTTTTCATCTGATCTTTCAACTGCTGTTCTTTTGCAATAATTGCATGAATGCTGGTTAACTCCGTCACAACAAGACCAGCACCCATATTTTTACAGATTAATCGTAATGCAGGATCACTCACACCCGCCATTGGTGCCAAAAATGCCCTGCTTGAAAAATATGGTAATTCAGACATACAATTTCTGATATTTTTTGATTTTTAAATGTGCATTTTAGAGGTCAAGGAAATTAATCATTATCCAATTTCGCTTTTCTTAAATTATGCAGATAACTAGTTATTGTAAATGCTCGTTGATAAGAAAATTCTAACTGGGGGACTAGTAATGATTGCTATCGGAATTATGCTTTCTGTTGTACTCAATGATTCAGTACCTATTGGAGAAGGAGGAATGACTGAGGAGCAAAAACTGGAGTTTTTGCTAGAAGAGCGTGAAAATTCAGATTATACGACATTATCTGGAATTTTATTTGGTGTTGGTTTTCTGCTTGTTCTAATCAGTTTTGGTGCAAGAAGAAAGAAAAAAGGTGGAGCAAAAAAAACAGAGAAAAAACCTACTACTTGAAATTCTGTATATGTTCAAAAAATGTGTTTCTTTGGATAGGTACTCTTTTGATTTCTTTAACGGTATTAGCTAGTTCAAGTAATGATGAATTTGTTGGTTTACCAGCAGCACGATAAATTTCCTCAGAAAATGCAGTGCCGACAAGATCATTTCCACCATTACATAATGCAACCTGTGCTAATTTTTTTCCTAATGCAACCCAATAAACTGAAATATTATTCAAAGCACCCGCAAGCATAAGACGTGAAAGTGCAATAATTTTTAGATCATAAACAGATGAACATTCTTGTTTAACTTGATGTTCATTTTCTAATTCAGTGTTGTCAAGACTAAATTTCAATGGTATAAATGTCAAAAATCCATTTGTTCGTTTTTGTAACTCACGAATTTTAATCAAATGATCAACAACATGTTCAGGTTTTTCAATGTGTCCATACAGCATAGTTGCATTACTTTTTATTCCAAGGTTATGTGCTTGCTCAATTGTATCAAGCCATTCTTGACCAGTACACTTGCCTCTTACAATTTTACCCCTTATATCAGGATGAAACAATTCTGCACCTCCACCAGGCATTGAATCTAAACCTGCATCTTTTAGCCTGCTAAGAATTTCTTTAACGGAATTTTTTGTAAGTTTTGAAAGATAGAAAATTTCTGCTGCAGTAAATGCTTTGATTGTCAAGTCATGATGTTTTTCTTTAATCGCTCTCATCATTTGTTCATAATAATCAAGAGGTAAATCAGGATGAAACCCACCTACAATATGTACTTCAGTTGCACCAAGCTTTTCTGCAGCTGACACACGCTGTTCAATTTGTTCTGGTGTTAGTGTATATGCGTCATCTTCATCGCCTTTTCTATAAAATGCACACATTTGACAACTTGCAGCACAGACGTTTGTGTAATTCATGTAATATGATGATGTGAAAGTGACATTATCTCCAACTAATTTTTGCCTAGTAAGTTCAGCCGCTACTCCAAGTATGTGCATATTATCGTAATTCATTAATTCCATACCATCATCAAAAGTCAATTCTTCGCCAGCCATAGCACGGTCAATCGCAGTAGAACCTCCAATTAGACTTTCTAACATGAAAACCATGTTTTTGATCAAAATATAAAACATGACAATTTACTATTTACATGGTACTTCCTTTAGTTGATGAAGATAAACCAAAGTGCTTTTTGTGCCATGATATGTTTGATAATATAGAAGAACTGCAAAAACACCAGAAAGAGAAACATGGTGATTTTTTTGAATTTCATGAAGATGGGCAAAAAAGAGAACCTGCACCTGGGGACGTAACTATTTTTTAGTTTTTTTAGAATCTAATAATTTAAGAGCAGTTTCTTTACTAATACTAGCTATCTCTAGATCTTTATCAATAGAAAGAGATTTCTTGAAATATTTTAATGCGTCTTCAATTTTTCCTTTTTCTCCTAACGACAGTCCTTTGTATGCATATGCCAAGGCAAATTTTTTGTTGATTTTAAGTGCGATATCATACAAGATTATTGCATCATCAAATTTTTTTAAACCGTGTAACACTGAACCCTTTCCAATTAACGCATCAATATTTTTTGGATCAAATCCAAGTG
>Ga0257111_1000057_pt1 | contig 39838 bp, 40 predicted proteins | sample LP_taG_6_FD_191567 | JGI IMG/M metagenome (GOLD analysis project Ga0257111, IMG submission 191567) | Marine microbial communities from Northeast Subartic Pacific Ocean, Canada - LP_J_2015_P26_500m | ecosystem: Environmental > Aquatic > Marine > Oceanic | place: Canada: Northeast Subartic Pacific...
GTTTTGAAACTTTCCTATCGGCTGTCCAAAAGCTTTGCGCTCTTTGCAGTATTCAATTGTGTAGTCAAGAACGGTCTCAATCGCTGCCAGCGCTGAAACTGCTATTGACATTCTTTCCTGAGGAAGGTTGTTCATCATATAATAAAACCCTTGATTCTCCTGTCCCAGCAGATTTTCTTTTGGTACTTTTACATCGGTGAAAAATAATTCAGCTGTGTCTTGACCTTTGAGCCCAATTTTCTTGAATTCTTTTCCTCTTTCTATGCCTTCCATTCCGCGCTCTAAGACCAGTAGGCTCATGCCTTTATGACCAGCATCTGGGTTTGTCTTGCATGCGACAATTATCAAGTCACTAGTGACACCATTTGTGATAAATGTTTTCTGCCCGTTTACGATATAATGGTTACCATCAAGTTTTGCTGTAGTTCGAATCGCAGCAAAATCACTTCCTGCACTCGGTTCTGTCATTCCTAATGCTGAAATTGTCTCGCCCGAACAAAGCTTTGGAAACCATTTTTCTTTCTGCTCCTCATTTGCATATCTCAGTAAATAAGGAATTACTAGATCGTTAGTCACGCTAAAGGTTAAACAGGTAGTACCTGCCCGCCAGACTTCTTCAATTACTACGCTGTTATATCTAAAATCTTCTATACCGCTTCCGCCGTAATTTTCAGGAACATCGATTCCTAAAAAATTATTTTCTCCAGCCTTTAACCAAATATCTTTCGGCACGTGGCCATCTTTTTCCCATTGTTCATGGTTCGGTACAACCTCACGCTTTAAAAACTCACGCATTGAATCCTGGAACATGATTAATTCTTCATTTAATAACTCTTCTCTCAATTTTGCACTCCTTGTTAATTATGTTTTAGAATAACCCTGCCTACTTGATTACCAATGAGAATTTTTTTTACTTCACCCATCATCCCTTGCATATCTACAGTTTTGTGTAGACTGTCCAAACCATCTAGCCTCCAATCATCAGCAAATAATTGCCATATTTTAGACTTCTCCTTAATTGGAATCATTCCTGAGTCAATTCCAATTAGACTATTTCCTCGAAGGATAAAAGGAAACACAGTCGTATCAAAGTTTGGACCAGCCACAAGGCCACAACATGTGATTGCCCCTCCATAGTTCATACTTGCAATGAGTCCAGACAATATATCTCCGCCAGCAACATCCACCGCTATATCCCACTGACCTTTTCCCATAGGCTTTCTCACAGAACTAAGGAAATCATCTCTCAGTAGTATCTCTTTTGCACCAATCGATTGTAGAAACTCTGTTGCCTCAGATTTGCCGGATATTGCAGTCACATCAGCACCGAGTAAGGAGAGAAGTTTAACAGCAATGCAGCCTACTCCACCCGTAGCTCCAGTAACTACAGCTTTTTTATTAGCAACTCCATTTATAGACTGAAGCGCTCCAACACATAACCCTGCGGTTAACCCTGCGGTGCCAATAACCATAGAGCCTAAAGCATCTAAGCCATCAGGAAGATGTGAGGCCCACCCCTTTGGAACTCTGATGTATTCTCCAAAACCACCTGAAGTGTTCATTCCCATGTCATATCCAGAGACTATTACCTCCTCTCCCTTAATAAATTCTGAGCTTGTTGAAAACTCAACAATGCCCGTAGCATCAATTCCTGGAGTATGTGGATAGTTCTTAGTTACTCCTTTATTTCCTGAAAATGAAAGCGCATCCTTATAGTTCAGGCAAGAGTATTTTACGCGAACTAATAAATCTCCTTCTGGAAGATCATTAATGTTCTTTTCTTTTATGTTTTGAGAAAATGTCCCGTTTTCATTTTCCTCAACCACTATTGCATTAAATATATTATCCATTTTCCCCTTGAATCTGATATAATAATCACTGATTTTACAATTATCTTAATATTTTCTCTACTGTGTCTTTTCTTCCTTTAATCTTAAGAAAAATCCCTTCATCACCATAAACACTTTCTAAAATCTCTACCTGATCTTGTAGCTGTGATATTGTTTTACCTTTGTGATAAGGAATATTCAGATCAAAAATTTCAAAATCACTTTCAATCTTATCTATAATATGATCCCTAACACCATCTAGCCTTAAATGGTGAAGTGCAGAAATAAAAATAGCATCTGAAAATTTATTTCTTAATCGTTTCAACTCTAATTCTTCTTGCACACGATCAATTTTATTAAGAACTAAACTTTTTGGAATATCATCAGCCCCTAAATCAGTTAAAACCTGATTAATTGTATTAAGATGATCATCAATGATTACAGAACTCGCGTCAAGAACAATAAGAATAAGGTCAGCCTCTAACAGCTCTTTCAAGGTGCTGCGAAAAGATGCAACCAGGTTATGAGGTAGTTTTCTAATAAAACCAACTGTATCACTGATCAAAACTTGGTGGGTTTTATTTATCTTTAATTTTCTTACTGTAGTATCGAGTGTGGCAAATAATTGATCCTGAACATAAACATTATTTCCAGTTAATGAATTAAATAATGTTGACTTACCAGCATTTGTGTAGCCAACGAGTGCAACTCTAAACTCTCGTTTTCGTTTTTGACTTTGAGTTGATCTTTCAATTTCTATTTTTTTTAAATCCAGCTTCAATTTTGATATTTTATCTCTAATAAGCCGTCTATCAATCTCAATCTGAGTCTCTCCCATTCCAGCTCTAGTGCCAACTCCCCCCATCTGTCTTTCAAGATGTGTCCACTGCCTTGTAAGACGAGGTAATAAATATTGACAAAATGCTAGCTCTACCTGCGTCTTAGCCTCTCTAGTTTTAGCGTGCTTTTTAAATATATCCAGTATGAGTGCGCTTCTGTCTATTACTTTGATATCCTTTGCCAATTTATGATAATTTTTGATCTGAGCTGGGCTAAGCTCTTCATCAAAAATAATTAAATTCGCATCTAATACTTTAGCCTGCTCTATGACTTGGCTAGCTTTGCCTTTCCCAACAAAGAACGCTGGATTAACCTTTACAAGCTTTTGAGTGATTTCACCTAATACTGCTATCTCTGCAGTTTTAGCTAGTAAGCTTAATTCAGACAGATGATTATCTATATCTATTTGATTATTTTGAGGAAGAATAATTCCTACTAGTATAGCTTTATCCAAATTTTAAAGGCTATTTTTTAATATTTTTTGGTATAGGGCGGCCAATCCATGTTTCTAATAGAAGGAACACCGTAGCAAGTAACAAAAATATTTTCCATAATGACTTTCCTTGTCTAGTTTCGTTAAAGTTATTAATAAAATTATTATCTAGCTCCAGCCACCTATATCTGTCATCTGGAAAAAAAGTTGTTATTTCATTTTTTGTAATTTTTTTTGATATGGCTTCATCTGGATGCAAAAATGTTGAAAAAGAAGTAAAATGTATCCCATTTTGATAAATCTCATAAATACCTAGTTCATCGGTATTTTTTATTTTGATACTTTCCTTACTAAAATCAGGAACTAAAAGATTTTTCTCACCAGATGGTGATTTAACTTCCCATTGATCTCTTACTTCATTCTGATCTAATGAAATCCACTTGGTATCTCCAATCGCTACTGGAAATGTATTTAACTCATCCGTACCACCTAAAATTAGAAGCCTGTACATTAGCGGTACCAGCATACCTCTTATAGGCATATCATTCCAAGCCAGATTCATTAGAGAAGTAAAATAAAAAATGTTTCCACTTCCTCTATTAAACTCTAAAAGCAGAGGGTCGCCATTATTCAGTTGGAAATGAACATTATGATTATTTGAATAATTATGTTTAACATATCGATAGCACTCAGGCAATTCATTTTCTAATTTCCTTACATTTAAGTCTGATAGTAAATGATCATCTTTACTTGGAATATTTACACTAAATATACCGCTCCCGGATTCTATCATTTCTTTTGCTTTTGGAAAGCCAATATTAGAAAAATATTTATTATAAGTTGGGTCAATTTCCATACCACCTGAAAACCAAATTAGACCTCCTCCTCTTTGAAGAAAAATGTCTAATTCATCAAAAGCAGCTTCTGTGAAAGCTTCTGGGTTATGTATTATTAAAAGATCAATGTCATCTATAAATAGTCTATTGATAATTGGTTGTTTCCTTGATTCAAAATTAATTAACTGCATTTCTGGATCAATCGCATCTATAAGTAATCTAAACATAGATATTTCCTCATCTGTAACACCTATCATCAAGCAATTAATTTTATCTAATATCGGTGCAGTAATAAACCATATATTGTCGTTTAGATAATCATCATTAGGAAGACGAATACTACCTGCCAAAACACCCTTCTTTTCAGGATAAGCTTGAAAAATGAATTCTTTGTTTGATCCTTCTTCAAACTCAGAGATTACTTGCCCAACACGATTTTCTTCGAATAAAAGATCGATAGGTGTATTGGTTATTTTTTTATTACCTGAGTTTTTTATACTTGTCTTTAATTTTAATAATTGATTCGGAACTTTTATCCTACTGACCACCTCTAAATTATTAATTGAAAGATTATTATTTATCTCACCTGGATTAATAAGATAAAATTTCCAGCTATCTAAAAGAGGTTTATTCGGAACTATATTATTCTGAAAATCACTGAAAATGATACATTCTTTTATTGGCTCAGGCGCGTTAATTATACTAGTTAATGAGTCAACAACTGTCCAAAGATTATCATATTTAACAGTGGGCTGGATCTGGTTAATAATTAAAGGAATCGATGGATCATTTATTTTTCCAGAAAAGAGTGTCCTTGGAGGGCATGTCTGGATAATGTTAACTGTTGTGTTTTTGCTAAATATTTGGGGTATTAACATTGCAGCTTTTTTAGAGGATTCAAGTAGCGACAGTGAATTTATTTTTCCACTCATGCTTGAAGAATTATCTATCACCAATAACAGCCTAGATTCCAGTTCTGCAGAGATCCATCCAGGCATAAATCCTTTTGTAACTGGTCTCGCAATCATGAGTACTAGAGCAGTAATAATTCCTATCCTTAATAAAAGAAGAACCCATTTTTTAAACCTTATACTCCTTATCGCATTATTCTCTAGATTTTTTATAAAACGGATAGTACTGAAATCAACTTTTTTAACAGTAAGGCGATTTAATATATGAATCATAATAGGTATGCCTATTGCAAAAAGAAATAACAGTGAAGAAGGAGATAAAAAAGTCATAAGGCTATGCTATAATAGTACATAGATAAACCTGAGAAAATAGGTATACTAACATTATCATTAATTGGCAACGGAAGTAGCTCTATTAACATTGCCATAAAAGCGCCAAAAAGTAAAATCTGGTAACTAATAGAAATATCAATAATTAGTCCAGCAATAACACAAGCTATAAAACCTGATATTGATCCAGATATGGTTTTCCCACCTACTCTTATAAATGGAAATTTCATTCCAATAATCGCTGCAAAAGTGTCACCTACTGATAAGAATAACAATGCATATATACTATAAGGATATGGTATTAATAGTATGGTAAATAAGGCTCCGACAAATACCCATGTTGCACCAGTGATCTCACCTTTTTTTTCATCATCTCTCATCATAAAACTTAACCGTTTAGAAAAAAATATCGACACTAAGTAATTCTCTTGTCTAGCAATCTCTATAAAAAAACATAACACCAAAAAGAAGGCTAATATAATTATCATATCAATCTTATCTTGGAATAAATAAAGATAACTAAGTGGAATTATAGCATTAGATATATGTATAGCTTTTCTAGCAAATTCACTTTTTATATTACTGCTCACTAGTCTATAATATTATTAAATATATCTTGCATATCAAGAATACTTATTGTCAGGTCTATTACAGTAGGTTTTTCTAGTACTGTACCAGGCTTAACCGACTGATCAAGTACAGTATATGGTATTAAATCTTCATTCTGCCTGTAGTATACCTTTCCAAGTGAAAACCCTGCTTTCTCAAGCTCATTAATTGCTTTCTTTTTGCTAAGGCCAAAGACATTTGGAGCTTGGAAAAAATTTGGTGGGACACCTAAACTAATTGTTAAATGAATACCCATGCCTTTGTTAAGGAAGTCACCACCCTTAGGATACTGCCAAGTAACATTTCCAAAAGGTACGTCTGAATTGTATTCTTTATACACTGTGTCGATTTCTAATCCGGTTTGTCTTACATCAATCTCAGCACTACGTTCAGACCTTCCAATTAAATCAGGTACCAAAACCATACGCTCTGCATGAGCAATTGTTAAACGTACTGTTCTACCTTCTTTTACGCGCATATTTGGAGATGGATACTGGTCAATAACTATTCCAGGTTTGGATGAAGAAGAAAATAAAGTGTCCGAGACTATACCTTTGTGCCCCTCCGAAGCCAATATATCAACTGCATAATCAATAGGTTTATCTTTTACATTTACCATATAACTACCTTCTCCGTGCCTTACATATATGGGCATTATAAATAAGTCAGCAATAAAAACACAAATAGCAATTAAAATGCTTAGACAAAGAAAATAATATTTGATATTCCTATTAGTTTTCATTCTTTTTTTAATAAAACTGCACCAAATAATGCATCGGATTTTGTTTTATAAGGCATTGTCATTAAAAATCCGTCCGAATTTACCCAATGCTTAGGCAAAAAAGCATTAGATGGAACCAATGTAAAATCTTTGTGATTAAAAAGAAAATTTTTAACAACATTTATATTTTCTTCTGGCTCAAGAGAGCATGTAGCATATACTATTCTTCCTCCAGGTTCCAGGAATTTTGACATATGATTAAGTATTGCTAACTGAACCTTTTTCATATAGTGAATATTTTTATTTTTAATTCTCCACTTTATATCAGGCCTTCTTCCAATAACACCCGTTCCAGTGCATGGAGCATCAATAAGTATTTTTTTAGATAATGGAAACTTATCTTTTGACGCATCCAAAACAGACCAATTAATATTATTATACTTATGTCTTTTAATATCACTAGCACCCTTTTTTACCCTGCTCTCATTTTTGTCCGAAGCATAAATTATTCCATCAGGTCCGACTTTTTGTGCCATTAATAATGATTTTGTCCCAGGCGCTGCACATACATCCAAAATTGATTCGCCTTTTTGTGGATCAATTAGCTCTACAACTGCTCCAGATGCTGGATCTTGTATAGAAATAATGCCAGAATCAAAAAGTTTGTTATTTATTACTTTATCCTGGCCAATAGTAACCTCCAAAAAATTGGTAAAAACATCATGTTGCTTGAGTTTTATTCCCGCTTGATCTAAATAGTTAATAGCTTCATTTATTTCCAAGAGGTCTTCATTAACCCTTAAAAACATTGGTGATTTATTTAAAAAAGACACACACAACTTTTCTGTTATAGTCAAACCAAATTGTTTTTTCCATTTTTTAACGAGCCAGCTAGGATAAGCTAACTCTACATTATTATTTATTATTGATTTCACCCATGCTGGATCCTTTTTTTGCTTCCGCTGTATGTTTCTTAACACAGCGTTAACCATGGAACCAGATTTTTTATTTATTGATGCTTTGCCTAGTTCAACCGCAGAATGTATAGCTGCAAAATCTGGGATAAAATCATCAAAAATTAACTCATAGCATCCTATCCTAAGGATAGATCTTAATTCCGGCTGTATCTGATTTATTTTTTTGGATGAACACTTTTCAATGATATAATCTAGAATTCCTTTACTTCTTATAACCTCATTAATTATTACTCTACTTCTTTTCTGTTCAGATAACGACAAACCATATTTATTATATAATCGTTCTACAAGGATCGTAATCTTATCATCACTAGTATCAAAGCGACTCAAAGCATCTGCTGAAATCTGGCGTGCTGAATGCATTAACTAAAAAAATCTCTATCGCTAATTCTAGTGCCTCTCAAGAATTGGTCAATAGGTAAACATTTTTTTCCTTCTTGCTGTAATTCTAAAATAGAAATCAAACCTCTGCCGGTATATATTTCGAGTGAACTATTGGCAGCAGCTTTTATTTTACCGGGTACACTTTTCACTTTATTATCTAAAACAAGTGTCTTCAATATCTTTGTCCTTTTATTTTGGAATATTGCCATCATACCTGGCTTTGGGGATAGACCACGCACCCAATTATTGATCTTAGCTGCCGGCCAGTCCCATTGGATACGCAACATCTCTTTTGAAATCTTTGGAGCTTTAGTTACTAAAGAGTTATCTTGCTTATTATAGCGTACTTCTCCTTTTTCAAGGTTATTTAATGCCTCAACCAATAATCCAGCTCCAACATTAGATAATTTGTTTGACAATATTTCATAATTGTCATTTTTATCTATATCTATTATTGCCTGTGTTATGATTTTCCCAGTATCTACTTTTTTCTCAATCTGAAACACGCTAACACCTGTGGCCTTATCACCATTCATTAGAGCCCATTGAATTGGCGCAGCACCTCTATAGCTTGGTAATAAAGAAGCATGAAGATTAATTGATCCAAATTTGGGTATCGAAATATATTCTTCAGGCAAGATTCGAAAAGCGACTACGACAAAAATATCTACATTTAATGAAAGTAACTTTTTATAAATCGCATTATTATTAAAAGAGTCTAATTCTATTAATTCTATATTGTTTTGTAATGAATAGCTACCAACATCCGTATGTTTTAGCGCTCTTTTTCTGCCCATCGGCTTGGCTGGATTAGATACGATTGCTTTAACTTCATGTTTACTCTCTAATAGGCTTTCTAAACTAGGGAGAGCAAACTTAGGGTTACCCATAAATGCTACCTTCATACTAGTAACACCGCTTAGATAAAAGACTAGAAATAAAAATAGTGCTAAAGAACAAACCCTTTAGTGATTGGATGCTGCTTTAATTTTGCCAGAGAATCTTTCTTTATTTTTTTAACTTCTTTATTAACTCTTGCTCTTTGCATTTCGCTAACAAGATCAATAATTAAAACACCATTGAGATGATCGATCTCATGCTGTATAGCACGCGCTAAGAGGCCATCGAATTCTTCTTCATGCCATTTTTCTTCAACATCTTGATATTTGAAAATAATTCTCTCTGGTCTAATTACTTCTAATGATACTTGAGGTATAGAAAGGCACCCCTCAGAGAAGATACTTTCACCATCAGATGATATAATTTTTCCATTAATAAAAATTCTGGGGAACTCACTATCATCAGTATGAGAAATATCTATTACAAAGAGGTTTATATCAATTCCAACTTGATTTGCAGCTAAACCGATACCCTCTTCTTCATACATTGTATCAAACATATCGTCAATAAAGTCTACCAATTTTGAAAAATATGTAACGCTATTACATGTTTTTCTAAGAATTGGGTTTCCATAGTTTACTAATTCTAAAACAGCCATTATGCTATATCATCTTGATTAATTTTTCCAGATAGCCCTGCAATTGCAGACTTATTGAGAGTAAGTGTTGTATTATTATCGACTTTTAAGGTGATCAGTTTACCTTTTTCCTTAAAACCAGTCAAAGTACCAATAATACCCCCCATTGTAACAACTTTATCACCTTTATTAAGGTTGTTAACCATTTCTTCTTTTTGCTTTTGTTTTTGAGCCTGTGGTCTAAGCATAAAGAAGTATAGTATTACCATTATTAATATGAATGGTAAGAAGCTCAGTATTCCACTGCCTTGTACTGGTTGTGATTGCGCAAAAATAAAGTCCATAAATATCCTTGATTATTATATCATAATTTACTTGTAAAATTATATGTTTGGATAAAAGAAAGTAACCGCTGTTTATCCAGAAGGAATATTGATTTCAAATACAGTACCGGAGTTTATCCTAGACTCTAAAACGTATATATTCCCTTTGTGAACTTCATTAATTATTCTTTGACATAAAGATAAGCCTAGGCCCCATCCTGATTTTTTGGTGCTGAACCCTGGACGAAAGATATTTTTCCAATCCTTTTTTGGAACACCGCATCCATTATCAGATATTCTAATTTTTACATTATTTTGATCCTGGCTCATGCTTAAACGAATTAATCCAGCCTCACCACTAATAGAGTCAATGCTATTTCGGATTAAATTTTCAATAGTCCAAGAAATAAGAGTACCATTTGCCATTATTTTAATATCGGGATCGATATCATTAACCAAATCTACTTTTTTCCCTAGTGTTGGAATCCTGCGGTTCAAATAAGACAAGACACTCTCTACTCTTTTGGAAAGATCAAAAAACTCCATTTCAGGCTTGGAACCCATTTTACTAAATCTGCGACTTACCTGTTGTAGCCTTTCAATATCAGACTCCATTTCAGGAAGAATTTTTTCTATATTAGAATTATCATTTTTTAAATAATCTAGCCATCCTAAAAGCGCAGACACTGGTGTGCCTAATTGATGGGCCGTTTCTCTGGATAACCCTACCCATATATGTTGTTTTTCGCTATTACGGATAAATGAAAAGCCTATGAATCCAAAAAGAATGAATATTCCTATAGACAATATCTCTATATATGTCCAAATTTGAATTTTCTGGATTAACCTAGAGTCTCCATAGTGTAAATAGCCAAAAGTAATTGGGCCATTAATTTTATCATCAAATACTAGTGGAATAGGTTTATTGATTTTATCCATTGATAATATCAGTTTAAGCCTATCTCTATCTGAATCAATATTTTCTGGAAGATTTGTCCATAATTGAGGATTTTTATTACGGCCTGACTGAATAATAGGAAACTTGACTTTTTTGATTATATTTTCAAAAATAAAATCGATATTAGTATTTGAATCATCTTTGACAGTTTTTGCAATTATTTCAGCGTACATCTTCACAACTTCCCTATTATCCTCTCTTAGCTCTGATGATAGATATCGAGTGTAGGAAAAAAGGCCAATAACTAAGAAAATCCCTATGAGGAATATTCCTCCTTTTATATTTCCTATATGGCGATAAGAGGAAGTCATGATACTTTTATTTTATTTTCTTTATATAAGATGAGGCCTAGAAATATTAATATACTGAAAAATGAAAACCTTGATATGACTTTTGCCATTTTCCATTTTGAGCTATCAAAATAGAATTCTATATTATGGTTTCCATCAGGGACATAGACAGATCTCAAGATGTGATTCGTTTGATATATTGGAGTCAACTTACCGTCAACCTTACATTTCCATCCTGGCTGATAGAATATTTCAGATAAAACGAGCAGCGCGCCACCATTAGTTTCACATTGAAGACTAATCTTATTAGGCAAATAAGATTTTATATTAATTCCCCCATCTGATGAACCGGATAGTTTGGGACCATCATAATTAATTATTACAGCAGTATCTTTTGGCCTAAAGGATATATCCATAACCTTTGATAAAGAAGACTCTTGGTCCTCAACATTTTTCAGATTCCCGACAAACCACGCTCTTGGCAAGAAATCAAGATTCTCATATAAATTTGTTATTCCTGATACCTGTTTAAATGAGGAACTCTTTACCCTTTTTCTTGTTAGTAAATACTTTACATTAAGCATGTTTAATACTTCAGGCCTACGAAATCCACCAATGTCCATCAGATCTTGATAGTTTCTAAGTTTAACCGCACGGTATCCCCCAATGCTCTCAATATTCCAATATCCAAACTTATTTGAGTTAATCTCATCTGCAGGAAAAATTCTGAACTGGCTATTATCATTTTTCATAAATTTTATATCTTGAGTCTGACTGAACTGATTATTCATACTTTTAGATGATTTAAGTGAGAGGAACTCATTGTTTACAATCCATAGATCGATGACAAGCATTCCAATTAGGAACAAAGAAAGTATTTGTTTACTAATCTTATCTTCTGAATAAAGCCAGATTGAGGTTAATGTACCTGCACTAATAAATAGTGCAAGCATTAGACCTTTATTAAATAGGTTAATTCGAATATTTTTTACTAGGTCTACATATTGAGTAAATCTTGTATCACCAGATGAGGAAAATGATAAAAAACTTTCTCCAAATAATAATAGAAATAAACTAAGAGAAATAAAAATTCCAAATACGGTTAATGAATCATTAAAAATATTACTTTTATTTTTCTTACTTGTAATTCTATCGAGACCTATTGCAGCAAGGATTGGCATAATTAAAGAAAGCAACATATAGATCATTGATGGAACTCTGAATTTTGAGAAAAAAGGCGCAAACTGAAATAATGGTTTATAGAGTAAAGAAAAATGGCTGCCAAATCCAGTAATAAGTACCGCAATCCCTATAATCCACAATATTAATTCTATCCTACCTATATCTTTATACCTGCAGTAACACCACAAGCTGTAAAATGAAAAAATTATAACAAGTAGTCCAATATAATGAGTCGACTGTGTAAAAGGCATATAACCCCAATAAGAGGCCTGTTTCATAAATTTTTCTGGGTTACTCCTATTTTTAACAGAAAAATTTTGTAGACCAAAATAATAAGGGAAAATAAACGACACCGTCTCAGCTGGATGAAAAGACCACTGAGTAGCATAATCCCACTTTGTACCTTTTTTTGTATCAGTTGTTTGGTCTAAAACGGAAGGTGATCCTCTATTCGACTCAGCCTGAAAAGTATATACCTCGTAATAAGGATCTGAGACCATTAACAATGCTAAGACCAATGATAAAACCATTAGCCCAAGGGACATCAGCGAAATATTAATCTTGGTTCTCTTTTTTATTAAATCAATAATTATATCCAACAACAACCATAAACCAATAAGCATCCAAGTATAATAAAATATTTGTGGATGATTGGTCCACAGCTGCAATGCAGAAATAATACTTAAAAATAGAACGGATTTAACCGAACGATGTTTAAACAAATATAATGCACAGAATACAACCCATGGTATATACGCGCCCGCCATTATTTTATTATTATGCCCAGCATTGATCAGTCCAAAAACATATGGGGTTAAAGAATAAGCAATGCCGCCAAATAAAGCCGAATAACGCGAAATGTTTAGAAAACGAAGGAAAAAGAAAAGCCCTAGCCCTCCAATAGATAAATAAAACCAAAGCTTAACACCAGTATTAAACAGGATTAGATCCAATACTGGCTTTAACGGATGGCCTGGAGTGTATATATAACCACCATATGAAGGCATACCAGAGAATAGATTTGGAAACCAATGTGGAAATTCATCTGTAGTATTAATCCATTTTTTTATCGGCTCATGGGCGACCATATCGCTAGCCAATGGAATTTGATTATATATTATCAGTTTGTATAAAAAGAGTAAAGTGATAATCGGTATTATAAGCCAGATATTTTTTTTATCCATAAAATTCTCTTTTAATAATGAAACTTAATATTAATTGTAAACCATTGATTATTCTTGATGGACCATTTCAAATATAAGAGAAAGAGTTTTTGTTAGACTCTCCCTGCTATACTGCTGATAATTACTTGTAGCAGGTAAATTATTTTCCATTAATAAATGTTTAATTTTATTTTTTTCAGTGTAATCAAAACATCTTCCAGAGTTTGTTTGGGCTATGATTTTTGCTGCATCAGAATTAGGCGGGCCAATCATTATAATTTTTCTCATCGACCTAATATATTCAAATAGCTTACCAGTAACTATTCCTATATTTTTCTTAGTGTTTGGAATTACCAGCAATAAAAAATCAGACTCACACATTTTTCTTATTGCATCTTTATGCGGTATATATGGTTTAATTTTAATGAAATTATCATACTTATTATTCTGTATATAAGATTTTATGTCCGGATGAATATTACCAATTAAGTCTATTTGATATTTTTCCTGATTTAAATTCAACTCATTCACAGATTGAAAAAACATTGATGGATTTTGAGATTTAGTCATCGTTCCTATATAACTAATAACAATAGTATTCTGTTCTTTTTCATTTACAGAAGTAAAATCCTCTTCATCATATCCGTTATGTATTACACTAAAAGGCTTCTCATAATATCCTGATATAGTTTTACTCACTGTAGTTAATGCACAAGCATTATTGATTACTCTCTTCTCTAGGCTTCTATCAACTAATTTTGTTAACCATAATCTTTTATTTTCATAATTATAAAATCTATCTACCCATGGATCTCTAAAATCTGCGACCCAAGGGATTGAATGTTTTTTTGAAAGTTTCATTGCAATCAGGTGAGCCGTATAAGGAGGAGCAGAAGAAAAAATCACCCTAATATCATTGCTATTAATAATACTAGATCCGATTTTTACTGCATTAGGATACCATCCAATCCTGCCATCAGGAACAATTAAATTATTTCTTATCCACCTAAATAATTTTACTTTTATACTATCTTCTTTCGAAGAACTCAGATGATGGGTCTGAGTTGTTTTTTTACCTGCTATCCAATTGTAAAATTTGTGAAAAGAAATTGATTTTGCATAATACACCTTTGCAATTTTAGCCTCTTCATTTAAAGAATAATCTTTAACAGGAAAATCTCCATTTTTCACTGTTAATACTATAGGTTCCCATCCGAACTTATTCAAATATTTACAAAACTTTAATACCCGCTGAACTCCAGGGCCACCACTTGGAGGCCAGTAATAGGATATAACTAAAACTTTCTTCAACACTAATAATATTTTTTTTGAAACCCTGTGAACTCACCGTGCTTAAAAACAAATCTTTTAATAAATGCTATTAGAAATCCTATTCCATAACCTATCACCTGCAAAGGAATAATAATTAATAACAATAATAAGACAACTGGACTTCTAGTCTTCAGTCCTCCAATAACGCTTATAAGAAATAAGGCTGCCAAACCAAATATTATAAGAGGATAGAATATGTTTGGATAAATGACCAACCCTATGATAGTTAATAACGATAAAAATGTCACAACCGAAGGAGCAAAATGAATAGGTTCAAGCATTGCTATATCTGTTTTTCCTAAATTAATTCTCGCTACTCCCCAATTAAAAACTTGACGAAAAAATTTTAATAATGTAGTTCTGCGCCTATGATAAACAACTGCATCAATCAATAGCTCAACTTTCGCACCACTATTATGGATTCGATGGCTAAGTTCGATGTCTTGGCCATGACGAAGCGAGCCAAAACCACCTACATTTTCAAACAAAGTTTTTTTAACACCCATATTGTGCGATCTAGGGTAAAACTTAGCCAACATTTTTTTATTGTGGCCTCTCATTCCACCCGTAGTAAGAAACGACGTCATAGAAAAATCTATTGCTCTCTGAATAGGCAAAAAATCATCTTTCGAATGATCAGGGCCACCAAATGCATCAAATTTATTTTCCCTATAAGAATCATAAATTATTCTCAACCAATTCTCATCAGCTTCACAATCTGAATCAATAAAAACAATAAGCTCCCCAGTAGAATTTTCGACACCATGGTTTCTAGCTGAACCTGGCCCAAGATTATTTTGGCTAATATATTCTAATTTAAACCCAACTAATTCTATCCATTTTTTTATTTTTTCATGAGTATCATCTGTTGACCCATCATCAGAAATAATCATTTCAAAATATTCATGATCAAGTTTTTGTTTGTTGATTGATTCGATTAGATAATCTATCTCATGTGAACGATTAAATGTCGGTGTTACAATACTAATAATTGGATTTGATATAGCCATAAATAGCTAACTTAGTCTGAGAACGATATAATCTCTTTAACTCTATCTTCTTTTCGTTGGCTATACCTTGCCATCATCTCCCCTAATAGGCCAATAGAAAAAAATTGAATTCCAATAAAAAGTAGGATTATGCCAAGTAAGAGTAATGCAATATGCTTTGCGAAAGGTTCTCCTAAGAAGAACTTATAATAAAGAACTGCTAGCTCTGTAAATACCCCCGCTGAAAAAGTTGTTAACCCAATCATGCCAAAAAAATGTAGTGGGTGCTGCGTATACTTATTTAAGAATAATATTGTTAACAAATCGAAAAAACCATGAAATACCCTAGAACCACCATATTTAGTTTCACCATATTTTCTTGGACGGTGATTTACTACTATTTCAGAAACAGAAAAATTCTTTTGTCCTGCTAACGCTGGAATATATCGATGTCTACCGCCGAAAATCTCAATAGACTTTACAACCGAGCTTCGATAAGCTTTAAGTCCACAATTGAAATCATGAATTTTTACACCTGTTAATAACCGAGTAACAAAATTAAATATTTTTGATGGAAATGTTTTAGTCCACGGATCATGTCTTACTTTTTTCCAGCCTGAGACAAGATCATAACCTTCATTAATTTTACTGATAAGGTTTGAAATCTCTGCAGGATCATCTTGAAGATCCGCATCCATAGTAATGATTATATCGCCCTTTGAATAGTTAAAGCCTTCCGATAAAGCAGCTGACTTACCATAATTTCTGTAAAAACTAATTAGTCTGGATCTTGAATCTTTGGATATAATATCAATAATTTTTTCTTTTGATCCATCCGAAGAGCCATCATCAATAAATATAATTTCCCAATTATCATAAGAGGAAAGGGCATCGCAAATCTCAATATAGAGATCAGATATAGACTCATTTTCATTAAACAGAGGTATAACTATTGAAATCATCATTTTTAAATCAACATTAATTTCCAGACTTTATCTAAATCAATAAAGTCATCACTATGTACTCTTGATTTTAATAAAATAGCCACTTCTTGCCGGTTAGTTTCATCTTTAAAAATAGCTTTATTGATCAAATTTTCATTTTCATTACTTTTTTCAAAAGTTATTGATAGTTCATTAGTCTGACCTCCAAGAACCAAAAAATCTTCAGCATTGTAGACTGATTCATTACCCCATAGAAATTTTGTGATATTTATTGGCTCAACAACTGAAAGAAGAGGGAAAATATCTTTAATAAGACTATAATTATATCGTTTATTTTCTAAAATATTCCATGCATCAGCAGAATTAGGGGTCAACCACATTAGTAACACTTTTCTTCCTAGAAGATCTTGAAATTGAAAAAATGAACTATCGTTTTGTGATAAAAAACTAAATGATAGTTTTCCTTTGAAATTTCCTATTGACGAAATGTTGCCATACCCACTGCACGAGATATAATTTCTTGACAATTCTTCATATGATAATACGCTTATATCATCCTTTATATTTTTAATTGATGTAGAACACGCAGAAATAAAAAGAAGAAGAAGAAATATTAATATACTCTTCATTCAATATTTATTTTCTGCTGGATTGAAAGGCTATCTCCGCCAATATCAATAGCTTGCATGTATATTAGGTTGGCTTTTGAGATCTGGTCAGTTGCTTTTAATATATCTGCCAAATGTTCAAGAATTACTGGGTTTGTATTATCTAAGCTATAGGACTCTTGAACATATTCTAAAGCTTTTTCATATTGTTCTAACTTATAATATATCCACCCAAGTGTATCTAAATATGGAGCCGATTTAGGATGAACTCTATTTGCGATTATTGACATTTCTAATGCTAACTCAAGATTATCATTTCGTTCAACTAGACTATAGGAAAAATTATTATAAGCTTGGGCATCTGTAGTATCAGTTGTGATTAGTTCTAGGTATAAACTATCTGACTTAATCCAGGACCCGTTTTGATCATATATCATTGCAAGCGTGTGTTTACTGTTTCTTGAACCAGGGAAAATAGATAGAGCTTTGATAAAATGATTTTCTGAATTAACAAGATCATCTATCTGATAGTAAGAGGTCCCCAGTAAATAGTGTGCCGAATAATTATCATCAAATTTTTCTATGTTTGGTTTAAGATAATCTATTGCTTTTTGAGGAGAAGAATTATTTAATGATATAATTGAAGCGTTTATAAAACCGCTCGGGTCATCAGAAAATTCTTTCAACAATATTTCATTATAAAACTCAGCATCACTAAAATTTTCGTTTTCCAGATAGATTGACACTAATCTCTGTATAACTTCAATATTAGTGTCATCTATATCGTACGCTTTAAGAAGATATTTTATTGCTTCCTCATTATTATTCTGTTCCTGTTTTATAGCACTTTTTTCCATCAATAATTTCGAGGATAAACCTTGAATCCGTTCTATCTCTAATATTGCAGACAAAGTCTTTTCATAATTTTTATTATATGCAGTGATTTGTTTGTAGGTATTCCAATAACTCACGTTGTTTCGATCAATCATTGCTAAACTTAAACAAGTAGATTCTGCTTTCTCAAATAGTTCGGCACCTAAACAAACCTGTAAAGCATTTTCCAGTGCCTTAAAATTCTGAGGATTAATCTCATAAGCTTTTAAATAATAATCTACAGATAGATTCCATCTTTCTTGCAACTTTGCTAAGTCACCTAGAATGGTTATATAATTATCATTAGATGTATCCAATTCGCTTAATACTAGAAATTCTTTTTCAGCGTCATCATAGCGTCTATTAATCAAGTATAGATGACCTAACATTTCTCGGCTACTAAGTTCTTCTGGATCAAGATCAATTGAAATTCTTAAATGATCTTCTGCATGTTTTGATCTACCTAAACGGCGATATGCATCAGCAATAGAAATATGAATTGTCGATGCATTAGGATCAATATCTAATGCATCTTGAAATTCTAGTACTGCTAAAGCATAGTTACCTTGATTTAATAAAAACTCTCCCTGCATAAAATAATGTATGGCTAATTCCTTTTGATCAGGACTCTTGTCATTAGCAACTAAGACCGTACCAGCCATTATAAAAATAACAAAGGTATTATAGCGTATGAAAATGGGTATACTCATTATTAATTAACCATGGCATGATATACTGTTATACCATTACCTCCATTATCTTTAGTTTGATATAAGCCCTCATCTGCATATTGTATAAGGTCTTTTAATTGATCCGAATCATTTGGGTATTCTGACAGACCAGAACTAATAGTCATATTTACTTCTTTAGCTTCCATGCTAAAATTATGATCTGCGATATTATCAACAATTCTTTGTGCAACCGTCATTGCAGCTTCTGTAGTAGTATTAACTAAAACTACGGCAAATTCTTCTCCTCCATATCTAGCAACAAGATCTATACTACGAACATTATCTTTGATAATCTTTGCTACCGTATTTATTACATAGTCACCATAGGGATGACCGAGCGTATCATTAATCCGTTTAAACTTATCTAAATCATACATTAGAAACACAAGATGATGTTGGAATCGTCTAGCTCTTTCAATCTCTTCCCTAGCTCTATCCATAAATGTCTTGTGATTTAATAAACCAGTTAACCCATCTTTTATTGCATTTTCATACATATTCTGGTACTCAATATGCCAGAGCATACTAGCTTGCATCGCACGAACAATCAATAAAAGTAGCTTTTCATCATTTTCATTAAAAACCCGATCACTAAAACTTTCTATCATTAGTGCACCCCATAATTTTTCATTTATAACTATTGGGACACCAATAAAGTTATTTTTTGAATCAGTAAATTTCTCTGACGAGGAAAATCGAAATAGATTGAACTTACTGTTTGAACTATTAATTAAAGTATTTTTTGTATAGGGTAGTCCATTGATAGTCCCATTTATATTGAACTCATTTTGTTCAGGAAGATCTTTCTTTACACCATCAATTAGTTTGATATTCGCTCTCTTTTCTGATTCATCAATCTTTGATATTGTAAGGCAATCATAATTATAAAAGTAGTGTATTAAATTTCTGAATTTGTTTAAGATTTCAGTCTCAGAATGCCCGAGGTTTATCTGTGTTAATAAATCAAATATTTGCGATTGATCTTTCCCCTTCTCAATAGTTTTATCTAAAATATCTAAATCTTTAATGGATAAAGATATAATATCAGATAGATGTTTTATTAACAATTGGTTCTTAGCATTTATATCGCTAAAATGTTTAGACCGAACTATAATAAATCCTGCTGTATTTTCATTAAATAATAGTGGTTGTATAATAACGCACTCACTTCCTCGCCAAGATCCATTATCAAATAAATTGTTCCACTCTTCAGGGTTATCTTTTTGATATAATATATTTATATCATTTGAACTAAGAATTTTAGTCACAATAGAACTATCTATTGATAATTGACTTACAAATTGTTTAGAGGTTGAATCTTTTAATATGTAACCTTTCGAATCTGGCTCAATGAAATAGATTGCTGGTTCAAAATCGATATTTATATCTTTAATTGTAGTGAAAGTCAAATCGATTAAATCTGAAAACTGAGCCTTAGCACTATTATCAATATCAATAAGGTTATATGTAACATCATTTTTTTCATGATTTTGAATAGACTCTAATCCTAAAAATTGGAAATAGAAATAAATTAGCCAACTGAGCCCAACAGCGCCGGTCAATCTTATTATTAGGTTTACTGTATTGTTACCATCCGGGAGAAAAATAAGAAGACATATATTTAGACAGAACCCAAGAAAAATAAACGTTGATATAGATAATTTATTCATTAATTCCACAGAGGATGAAAACCTCTGAAACTTACCAAGTTTATTTGGGTAATTAAAGTAGGTTTAAGATAATATTAATAGTTTACAAACTTGATTTTATTTGAATTATTCGGCTTTTCTTTTTCTGTTTTATCCTGCAGAGAATCAATATTTGAATCAACTATTAATTTTTTCTCTAAATCAATATTTTTTGAATATGAAGGAGTATTCTTTTCTAACTCAGCTGTATATTGATTAGTCTTAATTTCAAAACTAGAATCTTGTGACACATTTATTAGCTGAGAGGCCACCACAAAAAAGGCTACGCATAAACAGGATAATATTGAGGCATAAAAAGGAGTAAAGCCTAATATTGTATTATTTGGCCCACCAACTATACCCTCGTTTTTCACTCTTGATAATAATTTTTCATTAAAGTTATCTGCAGCTTTTACCTTCTGTAAATTATTCATCTCAGAAATTGTGGTTTTGATATTTCTCACCAGAGACTCTGCGTCTGGGTCATCTTTCATATAGTCTTCAAATTCTGTTCTTTTTTTAAATGGTATCGAACCATCTAAATAATCAGATATTAAGTTTTCAAATTCATAACGATTCATCGATATTATTTCTCCTATGTTCTTAAATGTTTTAGTTCTACTTGTAGCTGTAACCTTGCTCTGTTAATACGTGATTTGACGGTTCCTATTGGTACTTCAATAATAGAACTAATCTCTTCATATGAAAGTTCCTGGATATCACGCAAAAGAATAACAGTTTTGAATTTTTCTGGTAGCTCATCAATAGATTTTCTTATAATTTTATTAGTTATATCAGATTGAATTTCTTGATCAGTGTCTGGCTGGTCAGCAGGAATATCATAAGGCTTATCATCTCTACTAATCTGACTCAGGAGTGTGATTTTTCTTTGTTTCTTTTTTCTGAACTCTGTATTCGCCAAGTTTTTTGCTATTGTGTATAACCAGGTCGAAAACTTTGCGATCTCCCTATAGTAATGTTTTTTCTGATATAGCTTTACCATTGTATCTTGAACTATATCTTCTGAGATTTCAAAATCGCCAATATAATTATAAATAAAATTCAAGAGCCTATCTCTGTAACGGTTTACTAACTCTATGTAAGCATTTTCATCCCCTTTCTGGAAACGAGCCATAAGCTGCTCATCTGAGTAAACATAATTTTTACCAGCTTTATCCAATGGCATTATAGATGAAATTGATGAGGTCTGATTCATCATCACTGTTTGAAGTTTTTTGTCTTGTTTCAATTTCTTTTAATTCTCTTATCGATTTTTCAATCTCTTGTTTGTTATATCTTCTCGCAAATGTTGATATGTTTTTCTTTATTGAATTCGATAATGGTATATAACTCTTCGAATTAACAAAAGTTCCATTATTCATTTTAGCATAAAGGATTTCTTGAAGGAATGCCGTCAGAGGATAGACTAAAGATATCATTGTATCAGAGTCACCAATTATTTCTTTAGAAAGTACAATAGACCTCTCTAGGTCGCGATTACCGAGAGAAGACATTAGCTCCCACCGTTGCCTACTTCTAACCCATGAAGATGGGGAGCTCATATCACTAGCTTTAATTATTGAATTATTATTCATTAAACAAAGTTTGTCAATTTCATTTTTTATATTATATACAGAGTCTCCATAATTCTCAACTAATTCTTCAATTATAGATGGTTCAGCTTTCTTATTATTTTCTTTGAAAAAGAATTTTGCCCATTTAGAAAGATCCCTCGCAAAAGGTGTAGAAACGTTTATTGGATCAACATTTTTCACTACAGACTTAGAGAAAGAACTATTATCCATAAAATTATCATTAATTAATACTAAAAAATGATTCGGAATTGGATTAGAACAATATTCTAATAGGTCTTTAACGGCTTTGCCTTTCAATTGTTGTGGATCTCTAAGGATGAATAATTTTTGTGTATTGAATAAGTCAGAAAATAATATTTGTTCTATAATTTCTTTGCCAGACATTTCATTAGGCGTAAGCAAACTCTTAACTATATTATTTTCAGCGAAAATTGAATCGCATAGTTTTTCAATAAAGAAATTATGTAAAAATTGATCGTTACCTTTTAAATAATATACTGGTAATACGTCATTATTTTGAATCATCCTTATAGCATTTTTTATTTCAATCATTTTTTATTTTATAAGAATATTATAAGAGGTTTTAATAGAACTATACTTTTTCTAGATAAAGATAGAGACTAATCCTGTACATATACAATAAATACCAAAAAAATAAAATTTTCCTAGCTCTAATAATTTTAGAAGAGCCCTGAGAGCTAAAATTCCAACTAAAAATGAACTAAAAAAAGCTGCTAAAATTATACTCAATGAAAAAGTATTGTCATTTTGCAGGCCTAGGATACCTAATAACCCTGCTCCAAATATTATTGGGATTGATAGTAAAAACGAAAATTTTGCTGATTCTTTTGGTGAAAAACCTAAAAATAAGGATGCGGTTATTGTCATCCCAGATCTAGAAATTCCTGGGATTATTGCCACTGCCTGGGCTAAACCTATCATTGCTGATGAAAATAAAGAATGCTTTCTATCATTATTATTAAATCTTGATGAAAAAATTAAAACTAACCCTGTTACACAAAGAGCATAGCCTACGCTATTAACACTTTCAAATAAATTGTTAATCTTATGCCTAAATACAAAACCAATAATCATTGCCGGTAGAGTCGCAATGCTGATAAATATTAATAATTTTTGTGTAGGTTTTTCATCTAGTGTTAACACTATTTTTCTAATATCATAGAAAAATACAAGTATAACACTACCTAGAGTACCAATGTGAAATAGAATTTCTAGTGTATTTCCTGGAGATTTAATGCCTAGAAGGTATTGACCTAATACTAAATGACCTGAGCTACTAACAGGTAAAAACTCGGTTAACCCCTGTAAGATACCGAGTAAAACTACATCAATAATTTCCATAAACTAATTAGACCACCCAGCAAGTGCATACATCCGCCCGGCATTGGTTCCATTGCGACGATATGAGTGATATAAAGTATCTAAACAATACGTACATTTATTAATAACATTAATTTTTTCTCTCTCTAGACCGGAACGCACTAGTTGATCAATCGCCCATCCTTGAAGGTCTACCTTGTATTTATCATTACTACTAGGATTATAATGATTAGAATCAAAATGTTCCAATACATCATCCTTAATCTCAAAACAACAAGATTGGATAGATGGCCCAATCAGCACATGGTAGTCAGATACATTTTCTTTACAAAGATAAATCTTATTTACAAATTCATTTAATATGCCTAAAGAAAGCCCACGCCACCCCGCATGTACAAGCCCAATTGTTTTTGAATTGTTATTAACAAAAAATATAGGTAAACAGTCTGCTACCTTTATCGAGCATACAAGATTTCCACCTCTATTTATAATACCATCAGCAGCAGCATAAATGCCTGGAGAGTTAGCTTTAATTACATTTGAAGAGTGTACCTGGTTAATAATAATTAGACTATCTGGGTCTAATCCGGCTAATCTACAGAAACCTATTAAATCATTCGGCTCCTTAACATTAGATTTTTTATTTGAGAAAACTAGTCTAATATTTTCAAAAGGAAATTGTTGACTATAATCATCCCAATATTCTTTCTTTAATTTATTGATGATTGATTTTCTACTAACTCAGTTCCATTAAAGTAACCGATAGTCTCCATCCTATTTCTTTTATATTCTAGTACGCGAACAATTTTATTTTCATTATTGCTAGGTCCACCTAGTTCTATCAATGAAGAAGCGCCCATATATAGTTCTCCTTTTTTTAGAAAGCTTTTAAATTTTCGTCTTGAGGTTGAACTTAGTTTTATTAAGGAATTAACAAAATAACTATGGTCATATCCCATTGCATAAATCCTGTCTAGTTCTGAAGATTCTGTCATTCCAAACTTAGGATATTCAGAGCTTAATACGGTAAGTCCCTGCAAATGTGGTCCTATGATATCTTGAGACAATATATCAATATCCATCCACGATTCATTCCCGATAATTTTGGTTTCTAGATTATACATTGGAAGCTGGGTACCAATAAAAGAAAGGTCTCCTCTATTAATTGGAATATATATTGCTTCAATAGTATTTAAATTAATTTTTAATGAATCTTTTCTTGTCATTTTATTATTATGGTTTTCCTCGGCTATATCAATAAAATCTGCGACATCCACGTCAAATAATGCATCTAGACTATCAATCTCCATATCAAGGTAACCAACATTTGGGTCTTCATCTGGAATTAATGACCAGGCCACTTTTCTAATAGATGAAAATTGTCTACTAATATTCTCAGGTTTACCATAATACCATTCTATTGAAACCGGATCAACACCAAGTTGATTTAATTCTTTGATAAAATTATCAGCGTAGTTTTTATTTATATCATCAGCAGGTGATAATACCGCTATATTTTTATATCCTAAAATATTTACTGCATATTGAGCAGATAGTCTTGCCTGTGCTTCACTGCTTGTTGATAACAAATATATATTTTCTGATAACATTGGAAGTTCACTGTAATTACTTTTAGATAATAAAATCGGTAATGAGCCAGAAAAGCTAGTAGCTGCTATATTAGAAACTTCTGATAAATATCCTAAGATTGAGGTTATTGATCTATCTAGATTAATTTTTTTAAGGATTTTTAAGGTTCTTAAATCATTACTCTTATTATCATAGATCTTAAAATGTGTTAATAAATCATATTGATAATCAGTTACCATTGCAGATAACCCCATTAAAAATGTTTGGCCTTTAATTTTATCATGTCCTGATAATGGTAATATCACTGCTACAGTACCATGGCTATTATTTTCAGAACCAATAAAACGGTTTAATCCGTTGAATAAATTTTTATACTGATCAGGAAGAATGTCTGGCTCTATTACGCTTAGAGATAGTTCCATATCATTCGTATTTCCATCTAAAAGAGATCTATAAGACCTAGCCAGGTTAAGTATAGATCTGTTTATTCTATTTTCACTCGAAAATAATAATTTTTCGATTTTACTAGAGTTGATACCAATCATAATACTAGACAGAATCCTGTAATCAATATTATGTTGCAATATCGAATCCTGCGCTTCAAGCCTTACGGGTAATAACTGTTCAACCACATTAGAGTATTTTTCTTGCCTTATCAAAACATCACTTATTAAAACTCTTACATTTATTTCGTATTCGCTTTTAGGATATTTATTTAAATAGGATTTACAGGTTCTTTGACATTCTATAATTTTATTTTGAAAATATTGTGATTTAGCCAACATTAAATGCGAAACAGGATCAGAGTAATTTTTTCTATCAATAAGAATTTTCTTAAACTCTGATTCAGCTAGTTTATATCTTTGAGAATTATAATGCCCTAAGGCTATATCAAAATGCTCATCATATGTAACCATACTATCTAGTGATTCACTAAACAGATTGTCGGATATAAATAAAATAATTAATATAAAAGCTCTTACCATAAATAACTCTTGGACAAGTTGATAAAAATTACATTGTTACTAGTTTACCATATTCAAATAATAAATATTTCTTTTCACCAATAGTATTTCCATAAATCCATTGTGTGCTAACGCTGTGTCTGCTAGATGTATTATTGATAACATTTGGATTACCTATAGAAATCCTAACTTGGTCCTCATTCATTCCATTTTCTATTTTTCCAGAAATAATTTTCTTTATTATATCTTTACCCCATATTTTAGGTAGAGGATTATTTACAAAATAATTATTCTGCCGCCCTTCAGTTTTTTTGTTACCATTATATCTTATAAAAACACTATTCTCATTATATGACTTAATTTCAAGCCAAACTGGCCAATCTCTACCTCCATTTTGATATACTTTAGTATCAATGATTTTTACCTTTTTAAACCTATTAAATCTTAAATCAGTATTATTGATAAAAACAGTATCAGTAGAAACAGTATTTAGCCAAATAAATTCACCAATCATTTTCTTAGCATCATCTAGAACTGTTAATCTACATAAATGGCTCGGCATAGCTTTATCATTGACCTGCCAATGATTCTTTTTCCATTTATATTTTTTCCCATTGTCTAATTGAACGACCAGATATTCTATGTGGTCTTTATAATAATTTCCTAGTATCACGCCTTTATTCTTTTTTAGTTTAAAATACGGAATACTTTTATCCTTATTGAGCTTTGACCATCCACTGTTAAGATACTTTTGTTTTAATATTTCACTGCTTACATCAGAAAAAAAAACATTTTCCCCTGTCCATTTATTTTTTATTATTAAATCAGCAAACTTATTTTGGTTAATTAGGCTACAAGAAAAAAATGATATAACAAATAAAGGAAATAAGATAATTAGCTGAATTTTTTTTATTATTTCCAAAATATACTATTTTAAAAAAGGTTTAGACCAATTTTTAAGTTTTCCATTTTTATCAAACTTTAATGTAAAATTTTTAAACCCCCATATTTCATCTCCATTTGAATATTTCCCTATCCTGTCAGGATCTCCAAGATCATTTTTTATATTAATTTTGTTTACACCGCTCTTAAGGTTCAACCACTTAGATCCTAACGAATCATTGATAGAATTTCTCTTTAATTCTTTTACTTGTTTTTCAAGATATATTACTCTTTTTTCTAGCTCACTAATATTTGTATCACTAGCAAGTATATTATAATTACAAAAAAATATTAAAAAAAATAGGATCAATTTTTTCTTAATCATGATCTGCTCCAATATAGTTTTAAACAAAGTAAAGGCTTACCCATTGTATTTATTTATCATTTAAATAGGGAATATTTTTTTTCTAAACGTAACAAATTTTTCATATCAAGAGAATATTGTTCTAATGAGTATTCAGAACTAATCATATGAATCAAGTATGTATGGTATATCCTGCCAAAGCTATTGATTATGTTAAATAGCAGAATTGAGCTATTATTTAGTTCATTAATAAAATAGATGTCGTCATCTAAAAGATCTATATCTCTTATAGATATAAATAGTTTTTGTCTATTTATTTCCAGATTCTCTGCTAGAATTCTCAAAGAGTCTAAATAGTTTGTATATAAGGAATAATTATTAATGTTATTAATGTAGGGAGAACGGAAGTTATTTTTAATTGATTGATATTTTTTTTTCACATTAACTATCTCGTAATACATGTTATCTTTTATTTCATTTATATCAATATCTGCATGTAGCGGTTTGGCCCATATTATCAATAACGGTAAGTATAAATATGAGAATTTCATGGATTATGTTATGATTAATCTGGTTTTTATGGATATGTAAACTCTGGTACTGGTGGATTGATAAAATATAGTCCTTCGAATTTTCCTTGTTCATTATATTCACCTTCTTGCATTGGGCTACCATCAACGTACCACCAAGACCATGTTTTTACTGTAGCATCATCTTCATAGTAACCTTCAAGCTCTTTTTGACCATTATCATACCAATTTATCTGAGAACCATGTTTTTTGCCATTAACAAAATAAATTTCAGACCATTTGCCACCTTTCTTATGCCAACTAGACCATTTACCATCTCTTCCATTTGTTGGGATTTTTGTTATATTATTTTTATTTCCACTATCTCCATTAATAAATAAACCTTCCGCTTTGATATTTCCATTATTCCAATAATAAGTCCATTTACCATCCATTAAACCATCTTTATAATTGCCTTTATATTTCAAATTATTATTTTTATACCACATTTTTACTTTACCATGTTTTTTACCATCTAAGTATTTTACCACCTCCTTTTTCTTCGTTGATTCACCATCCCACCAGCTTGTCACCTCGCCTTTCCAAATAGTACCATTATTTAATTTAGATAGTAGTTTCCCACTTGTAGACCATTTGGTAACGATCTCATTAGTAATTTCATCATTACTATTATATATAAATTCTGTTGTCGATTCAATCTGCCCAAGGCCATGATAAGAATATTTTTTCTCTTCTCTTAAATCACCATTGGAATATTTTTGTTTAAGATACTTCCTGCCGTCCCTATCCCATTTTATCGATGATCCATCAAGCTGATTGTTCGAATAGTTTTCAACTAATTTTTTATTCCCGTTGTCGTACCAGTATGTTACAGGGCCTTTTATTTTACCTTTAACATAAATTATTTCAGATTCTTTATTACCATTATCATACCATTCTATCTTTTTACCAGTTTTAGGTTTACCATCAAAATAGAAAATTCTCGAACTATCGGTGTAATCAGGTGAATAATAAATCCATTTACCTTCTTGATTACTATCATTATAATTTCCTGAGAAATATTTATTACCATTTTTATACCATTGAGTCCATTCACCTATTAACATATCTTCATTATATTTACCCTGTAAAAATACTTGTCCATTTGCATACCACTGTGTCCACAAACCATCATACTTCCCATTGATATAATGACCTTCGATCATTTTTTGTCCATTTTCATACCACTGCTGATGAACTCCATTCGCTAGCCCGCTCGTATAATATTCTTGCTCTTTCTTCGATCCACTCTCGTGCCAGGTAAACAATAAACCATCTTTTCCCCCATCACTATAATTTTGCTCTCTATATTTCTCTCCATTTTCATACCACTCAGCAATCTTCCCATCCTTACTATCATTAATAAAACTACCTGCAGATTTTTTTCTGCCATTATTATACCAGGTCTTAAACGACCCATTTTTCTTACCCCCTTGGTAACTGTATTCGCTAGTTTTATTACCATCAACAGACCAATTTATTTCCTTACCATTCATTAATCCATTCCTAAATATCGTTTGTATTTTTTTGTTTCCATTTTCATACCACTCTAACCAAACACCGGTTTTTAAATTATTTCTAAATATTCCCTTAGAATTAGGATCGCCGGTTTCGTGCCAATATTTCCAGAGCCCGCTTTTAACTCCGTTTCTATATAAGCCTTCCTCTTTTATTTGATCATTCTGCCAATATATTGACACTTTTCCAGTGTAGGGGCTTTCTTCATTAGACTTAAATACTATTCCATCATGCTCAACTATTGATGGAACTATTTTCCCCGATTGTGTGAACGAGTAATTGATTAACAGTATAAATAAAAAGAATATAGATTTAGTCATTATCAATAAATTTACGAAAATTTATGTTATAATAAGTAAAAGCCTATTAATCATTATGATTTTTAATTTTTTCTGTTAAATCATTTAAGTCAGATAATTTTTCCCATTTATCGCCTTCAATCATACTCAGCATCATTCTTTTTATAAAAGTTTTATAATCATCCTCCTTGCCTTCGCACAGTTTATCTATAATTTTATTTATTTCTAATTCTCTTGAAGTCATTTTAGAATTTATAAAAATCAACCTATTAAAAACTAGATTCCTAAGATTAATTTGATTATAGATTTATTTAACAAGCATAACCTTTTCATATACTAATCATTTTCCATAAAGATATGAAATAGAGAAAAATAATAGAGTAATTAAATTATTAAAAATCATCATCTTGCTCAAAATTAATATATACGATCACAATCAATAGCTTGTCTACTCATTTTCATATAGATTATAAAATTGTATATTGTAATAATCTATTTGAAACTATTTTATCATGAACCAGTTTATTAATATTACAACCTTACTAACTAAAAAAACATTTTTCAATTATTTAATCTATATTAATAAGTAGTGTACAAAAATTTTCAAGCAGTTTACAATTAACACGACAAATGAAAAATACTTATAAATACATCTTTCAAAATGAATTCATATCTAATGTACTAAAACTATCAACAAGCACGATTTTTTCAGGGATAACTGTTGCAATAACTCTTCCGATTATTACAACAATTTTTTCAGCCTCTGATTTAGGTAAGTATCAACTTTTGATTTCAATTGTTACATTATTTGGAGTTGTTGCTAGTCTTAAATATGAGATGGCAATTGTTTTGCCGAAAGATGAAACCGTTGCTGAAAAAGTTTTTAAACTTTGCTTTCTCGTTTTACTAATATTTTGTCTTTTTTTAGGAATCATTCTTTTTTTTGCAGAAAATAGTTTATTAAAAATAATAAATGCAGAAAGTATAGCAGAAATTTCTTGGCTAATCCCTTTTGGAGTCTTCTTTTTTGGTTTATTTGAAATTATTAAATACGGTCTGCTTCGAAAAAAAATGTTTAGCGAGTTTTCACTTGCGAGATTATATCAGGTTCTGTCTTCTCAATCCCTAATGATTATATTTGGCTGGATAAAGCCCACTATTTTATCCTTATTCTCTGCTTTTATAACGGGTCTGGTATTTGCATCTGCATTATATATTAAAAAATCAATAATCAGAATAAAAACAAAACTAACCATTTCAATATTTAAGATTGCTGTGAGGTTTAAGAAATTCCCATTATTTAACTCTCCCATGGTTTTTGCAAATACTCTCTCAAATGAACTTCCAGTATTTTTCTTAGCAAAATATTATTCTATAGAAATATTAGGATATTATATGCTAGCAAATCGCTTATTGATTATTCCTATGACTCTAATCGGCACAGCTATAAATAAGGTATATTTCCAAAAAGCATCTGAGACTTTTAATGAAAACAAGATAAAAGTTTTGCCTTTATATATTAAAACCACTAAACGACTTATAGTACTAGGCTTATTACCATTTATTGGAATAATCGTTTTATCTCCGTCCATTATCGAAATCATTTTTGGAAAAGAATGGGCAGACTCAGGCTTGATCATGCAGATAATGGCTATTGGTATTTTTTTCAAGTTTACTACATCGCCTGTTGGAACAACTTTTACAGTTATAAATAAGCAAGAAATTGCATTCTATCTAACATTATTTTCATTATTCCTTCGTTTTGGTGTTATGTTTTATTTTCATGAATCGCTGACATCTTTACTTTGGGCTATAACGTTATCAACAACAATTTATTATGTGATATATCACTTTTTTATATATAGACTATTATCAAAAATATCAAAGGATAATACCTGAAATGAAAACCACAAGGAAATATTCAAGTAATTGGATTCATAAATTAGAAACCAGAGAACATTGGTTGTCATATTGGCATCAGATAAAACTGATGGAAGGTCACGTTGAGCAAAAAGACTCTTTGGTTGAAATTGGTATTGGCTCTGGTTTTACTTCAAATTATTTACGTTCCAAGAAAGTTGATGTTCTGACTGTTGATATAGATAAGGAAAAATCTCCTGACATCGTATCAGATGCTACTAACTTTAAACCAGATAAAAATTATGACCATTTTTGCGCTTTCGAAGTTTTTGAGCATATGGATTTTGATGAAATGGGAAGTATTATTGATAATATAAAAGAAAACATAAATAAAAATATTTTTATGAGCGTTCCCATTTTTAAAAAAACCCCGATTAGTCTAGAACTAAAGATAAAATCTTTTTGGAAATCCATTACTATTGCAACGCCAAAAACAAAAATAATAGATCCACATCATCATTGGGAGTTGAATTATAAAGATTATTCTGAAAAAAGATTGGTTAATGTGTTTGAACAAAGAGATTTTCATTTAAAAAATAAAATGTCATATCTGAGATGGCGTTATTTCCATTTTAATAAAATTAGTTGACTTAGCGAGACTGGCTTGCAATTACTACAGAGATCCTTTTCAACTAAAGTAAAAAATAAATTATTGAGCCCTTTAAATTTTTTTCTAAATCCCCTAGAAAATCTATGGCTTAATGTAAATGATTTGGATTACCTAAATTTTTCATCACCAGTTTTTATCATTGGCCCTCCGCGTTCTGGAACTACGGTCCTTTATCAGCTATTATGTAAGTATTTTAATTTTGGCTATACCAATAATTTCGTTGCCGACTGGTATAACATACCTATAATAGCCACCAGGTTATATAATATATTTTCAAGTCAAAATAGTCCTATTGAATTAACTTCCAATTTTGGTAAATCATCCAACCTATACGGACCAAACGAATTTGGAAAATTTTGGTATCGATGGTTTTCTAATACTCATGAATTAATAGATAACCACTTATTAACTGAAAATAAACTCAGACTAGAAATTTCTGGACTAACAAAAATCCACCAAAAACCTATGCTATTTAAGAATGTAATAAACTCCATGAGAATAAATGCTTTGAGTCAAATATTTGATAATTCAATTTTTATAGTTTCAAACAGAGATAAACTAGATATCGCTCAGTCCATTCTTAATGCAAGAATAGCATTATATAATAATAAAAATCATTCATGGTCTGTTATTGCATCAGCTTCGCAAACTGATCCAGATATACCATATTACAAACAAATTGTTAGCCAGATAAAAGGGGTAACTTCAAATATTAATTTGGCTAGAAAGGCTATTGGGGAAAATAAATTTATTTTTGTTGATTATAAAGAACTTTGCAATGATACTACTCAGGTTTTAAAATCTATTCATAGTCAATTAAATACAAAAGGCATACGAGTTGAGACAAATAATAATTACCCTAATAAATTAAATTATTCAACTGGTAAAAAAGTGTCAGATGCTGATTACAATCTTTTAAAGGACGAACTGGAAAAAAATGAATAAAATTGAAAAATTAAATAATTTTATATCTGATTCTCCGCAGGGAACAATTTTTACAACGCCAGAATGGCTTGAAGCAGTGGCTCCTGGGAAATGGGAGTATCTAACTGTAGAATCAGAAGACTCTATAAAAATTTGTATGCCTATAATATTATCAAAAAAATTGGGGATTACACAATGCAATATGCCCCCCTTTACCCAATCTTTAGGAATATTATTTCCTTCAGGAGAAGGTAAATACGCTGAAATTCTTACTAGAAATACAAATACAACATTAGAACTAATTTCAAAAATACCTCGTTATTCATATTTTAGACAAAGATTACACCCATCATTGAGCAATTGGCTGCCATTTTATTGGAGTGGCTATAGTCAATCAACAAGATACACGTACATAATAGAAGATTTACAAGATATTGATAATGTTTGGAAAGAATTTAGATCTAACATCCGCCAAGAGATTAGAAAGGCTACTAAATCAATAGTAATCAATCAAAAGGAAGACTTTGATGCGTTAAAATATTGTATCAAAAGCACCTATGACAGACAAGAGAAAACAGGATTTGATTTTCGCACATTGGAGCGGATTTTCATTACATGTAACGAATTAAATTGCGGTAAAATATTTTTGGCTAAGAATAAAGAGGATGATATTTGTGGCGCTATTTATTTAGTATGGGATGAAAAAAGTGCCTACTATATTGCTGGAGGAAGTCCTAAAGAAGTTAGAACCTCCGGAGCAATGCCTTTATTACTTTGGGAAGCTATAAAATTTTCATCAAGTGTAACACGACAATTTAATTTTGAAGGTTCTATGATACAGTCCATAGAAAGATTTTTTAGAGGTTTCGGTGGCAGGCAAGTACCCTATTTAGAGATTAAGAAAACAGATTCAATTTTTATTAGCCTGTATGAAAATTTATTTAATAAATAGAATATCCAGAATTTTTTCATTCCATTGAATTAGTTTTTTTTTGAATAAAATGTTCTGCCAACCCTATATGCTACCATTTTAGATAATTTTTTTCTACCAATTCATTTGGACTCACACATTGAATCTTAGATTCATAAATAAAAGTAATAATCTTTTTATACTCTTTTATGAAGGAATTGTATTTATAATCAGTAAAATAGTTATTGTGCCAGAGCAGAGAAAAATCACAATTTTTTTCATTTTTTTCAAACATGTCAATAATTGTATCTCCTATTTGATCCGTTGGAGTCTTCATATATTTGTGAAAAGTTCGATCCATAAAATGTAATGGAGACTCAATAAAATCATAAGGCTTGTTCTCACTAATATCAAAAGGCTGAAAAGATTTTCCATAAGAATTTCTAAAACCACATTGTTCAGAAAAACCGAGACTCGCATCAAAGTTTAACGATGAATTTGATATTTTTTTCCAATCTTTATGAGGAAGAAATTTCAAATAATGATACCTATTACATTTAGTATTTAGGTTGCCTTTTATTAGTTCTTCATCTATGCTCATCTCATAAGATGATTTGTGCAATCCATTTACATTATTTGATTTTTCAATATTATCAACTAAGTCCTGTACTTCGTTTAATTTATAATCAGCATTATTAATACCATTTTTGCTTATCCCATGATTTACCAGCCAAAAAAAGGTAGACTTTATATCATGAGTATTATTTATTTTTATTATTCTATCAATGTTTCGCCAATGTGGATTTTTAGTTATTTCAAAAATGATAAGGTTTAATATGGCTCCAATTTTCATCCTTTTAAGAGCCCAGAAACCATCTTCTAATAAGGAACCATAAATATTATCTATATCATGGGAAACAAAAAAAACACTATCATTTTTTCTACCACGAATAGAATGCTTTGCACAGAATTCATCTATCAATTTCTCAACTAAGTTCTCGTTTATAATATTAAACCTAGATTGATATGATGCAGAATATTTATACCTGCCTAATTCATCTAAATCTTCATCATTTGGTTGGATTTCTTGCAAACAATTAATCAAATAAAAAATGGTAGCTATTAAATCCTCATTATTATTTTGGGAGGTTATTTTTGGAGAGGAAGAAAATAATTTTTCGTGGTTCAATGCACTTAGATTATTACTTAGACTATTATAAAAATCGAGCGATATTACTTCAGAATTATCGTTTTTATCATCCCAAATTATTTTAGCATTTTCAACACTGTCTATAAGTGTGAATTTTATATTACGATTTTTCTCTATTATTTTAATTACATAAATAATAGGATAGTAATATGAAGTATTTTTTCTAACGTATACATTCATATTCGAATCTACAAAAAATAAATCTATAATAAACAAAACCCCACAAAAGTGAGGCCTATTAATAATTAGAGATTTATTCCCACTCAATCGTACCAGGTGGTTTTGAGGTTATATCATATACCACTCTATTAACACCTTTTACATTGTTTACAATCTTATTTGAAATCTTTGATAATACCTTCGATGGCATTCTATACCAGTCAGCTGTCATACCATCTAGACTAGTCACAGCACGAAGACTAATAAGATCTTCATATGTCCTTTGATCTCCCATTACACCAACTGTCTTTACTGGGATTAATACCGCAAATGCCTGCCAAATATTATGATATTCTCCTTCATCCTTAAGTATATTTATATAAATCTCATCCGCATCCTGAAGTATTGAAACACGTTCTTTGGTAACCTCTCCAATAATCCTGACACCTAAGCCAGGGCCCGGAAAAGGGTGCCTTTGTATTAATTTATCTGGAATATTTAATTCACGTCCTACTTCTCTGACCTCATCTTTAAACAAATCTTTTAATGGCTCTATCAATATAAAATTCAATTCATCAGGTAAACCACCCACATTATGATGGCTTTTAATAACATGAGCTGATTTACCGGTACTCAATCCGCTTTCGATAATATCTGGATATAATGTTCCTTGACCCAAAAATTTATATTGTCCACTCTCAGTGGCTATCCGTTCAAATGATTGAATGAATTGGTCACCAATAATTTTTCTTTTTTTCTCAGGATCTTTTATTCCTTTAAGCCTAGAAAAAAATATCTCTGACTCATCATAAAGATGGATATTTATTCCAAGTCCTTCTTTTAATGACTTTACACAATCTTTTGCCTCATTTTTTCTTAGTAAACCATGATCAATTAAAACAGCAAAACATTTTTCACCTACTGCTTTATTTATTAAGTATGCGACTACCGTAGAATCAACACCCCCGCTAACACCAACTAATATATTATCATCACCGATAGTTTGATTTAATAAACCTTTCTGTTCATCAATGAAATTCCCAGCGGTCCAATTTCTTTCACAGCCAGCGATATCAAAAAGGAAATTTTTTAATAGAATATTACCTTCCTCTGTGTGTGAGACCTCGGGATGGAATTGTGTCGCAATTCTTGTATGATCCCTGTTGGCCATTGCCGCAACAATATTGTTTGAGCTATGGGCAATAATTTCCCAATCCTCTGGAATTAATGTAACCTGGTCCATGTGGCTCATCCATACCTTCGATGAGCTAGACATATTTTTTGTGATCCCTTTATCTGTACTTAATTTTATTGTTGCAAACCCGTACTCACCCTCATCAGTTGATTCTACGATTCCACCATTATTGTGAACAAGAAGATGAAGTCCATAACAGATTCCTAAAATTGGCACATCAATATTTAATATATCTTCATCGAAAATAGGAGTTTCATCCGTAAACACACTTGCTGGTCCGCCTGATAGAATAATTGCCTTAGGTTTTTTTGATACAATAGTTTTTAATGATGTGTCTGGAGATAATATCTCAGAGAAAACATTATTCTCTCTCACTCTTCTAGCAATTAATTGAGTATATTGAGAGCCAAAGTCTAAGATTAAGACACTTCCTTTTTTTAAATTTGTCATTTTTTAATTACTCTTTTTAATTCATCTATATAGTCCATATTAGTCATTTCAAAGTTTATAGGTGTAATACTCGCATAGCCATTGGCTACAGAAAAACCATCATACTCCAGTCCTTTATCATTATCAACCATTTCTCCGGTCATCCAATAATATTTACGGTCTCTGGGATCAATGCGCTCATCAAAATTATCATTAAAATATTGATTTCCTTGAATCGTAATTTTACAACCTTTTAAATCTTCCAATTCACAAGCAGGCACATTCACATTTAATAATGTCCCATTAGGCAGCGTATTATTCAATAATAATTTTATTACTTTACGAACTACAACCTTTGACGTTTCAAAACTGATTGGACTATATGAGTCAATACTTATTGCTACAGAGGGAATTCCTGTTGCTGCACCTTCTACTGCTGCTGCAACAGTACCTGAGTAAATAATATTATTACCTAAATTAGATCCAATATTTATCCCGGATAAGATTAAGTCTGGTTTTGATGTCAATATTGATTTAATTCCAATTTTGACACAATCAGCAGGTGTGCCCGAAACAGCAAAGCCTTTGCAACCATTTTCTCGCTGTATCTCTCTTACATAAATAGGGTTAGAAATCGTAATACCGTGCCCAACCGCACTCTTTTGCGTATTAGGTGCAACTACTGTTACATCACCAAATTCTTTTGCGATATCCCATAGCGCATATATACCCGATGAATAAATCCCATCATCATTCGTAACTAATATTTTCAACTTAATATATCTATTATCTGATAGAGTCTATCTTTCATTTCTTTTCTGGCAACAATTTGATCAATAAATCCTTTTTCAAGCAAGAACTCCGAACGTTGAAACCCTTCAGGCAAATCTTGGCCAATAGTTTGCTTAATCACTCTTGGCCCAGCAAAACCAATTAATGCACCGGGTTCAGCCAAGATTATATCTCCGAGCATACCATAACTTGCAGTAACACCACCGGTTGTTGGGTCAGTCAATACTGCAATATAAAGACCTCCATCATTTGAAAATTTTGCTAACTGAGAGCTTGTTTTGGCCAACTGCATTAGAGAGATTGCGCCCTCTTGCATCCTAGCGCCACCAGATTTACAGATTATAACCAAAGGTATCTTTTCATCTCTAGCCTGGACAATTGACCTAGATACAGATTCTCCAACTACAGAGCCCATACTTCCACCAATAAAATCAAAGTTCATAATGCCCATAATAAGTGGTTGGCCTTTAATCTTACCAGAATAAATTTCTATTGATTCAGTATTTCCTGAATTGTTGTACGCATCTTTCAATTGTTTAGCATAATCCTTACTAGCAGAAAATTCAAGAAAATTCCTGGACTTTAATGAAGTAAAAAGACGTTCTGACGTACCATCATCAATTATTAAGTCTATATAATTTCTAAAATTCATACGAAAATGGTAATTACAATGACGACAAACTGATAGACTTTTATCGAGTTCAGGTTTAAATAAGATTTCACCACACGATGGACACTTTTCCCATAGTCCATCTGGTATAGACTTTTTATTCTTTTCTTTAATTTTTTTATCTTTACGTTTAAACCAGTCCATATCTTCTGAGTTTATTTTTTATATTTCATTGAAAATGCATCACAGCCATCATTATAATAATTTTTCCTCATACCAATATTTTTAAAATTAAGATCGGCATAAATTTTTCGTGCTATAATATTAGTCTTATTAACTTCTAAGAATACGCTGCAATTACCAGAGATAAGATCCAAATAATGATTAATCATTTTTTACCTATCCCCTTATTTTGAAACGGTCTATCAATAGCTACATTAAGCAGATTTATTTCATTATCACAATGCTGTTCTATCAAAAACACAATTATTTTTTCCGATTCTCAATTACCCATACTGTTTCAATTACACTGTCAATAAACAGATTTTTTAACATCGCCACATTCCAATATGGTTTATTGTATACAGCTTTTTCAATATTTATAATTGATGTTAAATCGCATATTACACCTTTCCTAATATTCATTTTTTTTGGCCTACCATAAAAGGTGAAACATAATTAGGAACTAAATCAAATGGTTTATCTATAACAAGTTTCTCAAAATTAATACCAGCAAGTAAGCCAACAGATGTTGAAGATAATTTTGAACTGATAAAGAAATTCCCTTTTTTCAATGAATCACAATTCAATTGAAAAGTTTTTTTTGAATAATCAATTTCTTCTAATAGTTCTTCCCATTCAGCTACCCTAATATCACCATCAGGATAGGGAATACGCTGATTCCATCGAATGTTTTGACAAAATACACGTTTTGCATGAGAATGAATTATTCCTATTACAGGTAAATCTTCTTTCAAAGTAAAAGCCAGAGACATCATAGTAGATATTGGAATAATTGGAAGATCTTTTGAAAATGCTAGACCTTTTGCAAAGCTTAACCCAATACGTAAACCTGTAAATGAACCGGGACCGATGCTAACCGCAATAGCATCCATATTATCCAAAATAAAACCCGTTTTTTTTTGAAGATTAAGATAAAATTCTGGCAAAATCTCTGCATGTTTTTTTGATATATCTTCCTCTACACATCCAACGCATGAACCTTTTTCAAAATATGACATTCCACATACATTAGACGATGTCTCAATTGCTAAAATATTTTTGTTATTATTCATCAGAGTTATTCATACCAGTAATACGTAACAACCTCTTAGCAGGATTATCTTTAAACCTAGTAAATTTAATTTCTACAATATTTTGAGGAAGTAATTCCTGTATAATATTTGCCCACTCGATCAATGTAATTCCCTCATCAGGCAATAATAAATTCTCACCACCTAGATTTAAAAATTCTTCAATGTTATTAAGCCTATAACAATCAACATGGTATAACTTTAAGTTAAATCCA
>Ga0257111_1000059_pt1 | contig 39700 bp, 39 predicted proteins | sample LP_taG_6_FD_191567 | JGI IMG/M metagenome (GOLD analysis project Ga0257111, IMG submission 191567) | Marine microbial communities from Northeast Subartic Pacific Ocean, Canada - LP_J_2015_P26_500m | ecosystem: Environmental > Aquatic > Marine > Oceanic | place: Canada: Northeast Subartic Pacific...
TGGTTGACCGGTGAACATGCGAAGGGCAGACACATAGTCTTGGCTACAGCATCCGATAGGATAGTCGCCGAACAGGTCGCCGGTCACGTCGGTCTGTTCTCCGATGTGATGGCATCGGACGTATCCTTCAACCTCCGTGGACAGCGCAAGGCAGAGTCATTGGTCGCTCGCTTCGGGGAGCATGGCTTCGGCTACGCTGGCAATAGCAAGCACGATTTGGTAGTCTGGAAGCACGCTGGCCAGGTAATAGTAGTGAACCCAGAAAAGGGGCTTCTAGACAGTCTCGGAGACGATGCCGACATCATCTTCGAGTAGGGCTCGTAGGGGCACAGTTGGGCTTAACCGTTAGATGCGTCGGGCGGATGCATGGGTCGACGTCGTAATGGTATAGGGCGTCGGATTGACAATCTAGCAAAGTGGTTGTTGGGATTCAGGGTCATCGCTGCACCCGCTAAGCTCTTCTCGAACTCAAGGATGGCTTGGAGCTTCGTTTCGAGGCTAGATAGGGTTCGCGTCAATCGCCAGCGAGACAGAATCATGACGGAAGATTTGCCTCAGCACGTTTCGATAATCATGGACGGCAACAGGAGGTTCGCTTGGAACCTTAGCCTAGGGAGGGAAATCGGACACAGGCACGGCAAGGAGAAGCTCAAGGAGGTGATGGACTGGATACTGGAGCTTGGCATACCATACTTGACCGTCTACGCTCTGTCAACTGAGAACATCAAGAGTCGGGACCCCGAGGAGCTAGAGTCTCTCTACGACCTCTATGTTACGGGTCTGCGGGAAATAGCCGAAGATCCGAGAATACACTCCAAGAAAGTTAGGGTTGGTGCTGCTGGACGAATCGAGAGCCTACCAGACAGGGTAAAGGAAGCGATTTCCTACGCCGAGGAAAGGACGGCTACCTACTCTGATTTTACCTTCACGGTCTGCTTGGCCTATGGTGGCAGGGAGGAGATTGTCGATGCGGTCAAGAGGGTAGCAGCCGACCACGCCTCTGGCGATTTGGACCTCGAGGCAATCGATACCGCGGAGATCTCGAATCGCCTTTACGACGCACATATCCCCGACCCTGACTTAGTAATCAGAACCAGTGGGGAGGAGCGCGTCTCGAACTTCCTGCTCTGGCAGATTGCGTACGCTGAGCTCTACTTCACCGATGTTCACTGGCCGTCGTTCTCCATGGGAGACCTGTACGACGCCGTCGAGACCTACCAAATCAGGAGGCGTAGATATGGCGGATGAGGCATACCTGAATCCAGCCGTCACTGTCGATGCGATTGCTCTCCGCGAGGGTGTTGCCGGCACCGAGGCGCTTCTCATTAGAAGGGGGGAGCAGCCATGGAAGGGCAGGCTGGCGTTTCCTGGCGGCTTCGTCGACCGTGGAGAGGACCCGGAACACGCGGTGCTGCGAGAGTTGACCGAAGAGACCGGAGTAACGGGTTTTGAACCCGCGCTGTTCGCGGTCCACGGTGACCCTCACCGCGATCCTAGGCAGCACATTGTCACCATATTCTACAAAGTATCAGTGAACTCAGATGCAGTGCCGCTTGCAGGAGACGATGCTATGCACGCCGAGTGGGTCTCTATCGAGGGACTACAGGCCAATCAGATGGCTGGAGACCATATCCGAATCATAGAGCGTCTCCGTGAGTAATCCTATGACCTTGAAGCCTCTCGGGCGGTCATGAGTCGAAAGTTGAAAATCGATACTGGCGAAACCAAGTTCGGGCCCTACAGCCCCGGAATCAACGTGAAGGACCACATCTGGCTGTCCGGGCAGGTCGACGTGGATGCCGGTGACGACATAGAGTCGCAGACACGTGGCACTCTAGACAAAATCGACGATTTGCTAGCAGCCGCCAACAGCTCCAAGGCCGACCTCGTCAAGGTCACGGTCCTGATGTCAGACATCGAGGATTACGCCAAAATCAATGATATCTATGGCGAGTGGCTCGGTGACACTATTCCTCCAGCGAGAGCGGCCTACGGAATTGGTAAGTTGCCGATGGGTGCTCTCGTCGAGATAGTCGGCGAGGCGTTCAGGTACTCAGGAGAATATCGTAATACTGAAAATTCAGAAGAGTTAGTTAGTGACAATTAGGCGGCGAGAGTATGAGCGTGTTCAAGGCCTACGACATCAGGGGCATCGCGGGCACGGAGTTGGACTCGGAGTTCGCCGAGCGTCTGGGGAGAGCCCTCGCTACGCACCTTGAAGCGAAGTGCGTGGCCGTCGTTAGAGACATTCGTGACTCGGGGCCGGAGTACCACGCGGCCTTCGTGAAGGGACTGAATGCGGCAGGCGCCGACGTCGTAGACATAGGGATCTCTACCACGGGGGTGCTCTATCGCTCGACTGTAGACCTCCCTGTTGACGTGGCAGTCGCCATTACCGCTAGCCACAACCCACCTGAGTACAACGGTTACAAGATTTGCCACGGTACCATGCCGCTGGGTGGAGAAGAGTTGCAAGACATCCGGAGGACGTTCGAGGCAGGAAATTTCCGTAAGGGAGAGGGATCGTACAATGCGGCCGAGGACTACGAGGAGAGTTACATCGATGCGGTCATCGGGAGCACCGGCAAGCCCGCACGCGATATCAGAGTAGCTCTAGATTGTGGAAACGCTGTTCCCGGGCCCCTCGCCGTTAGACTCCTAGAGCGCCTTGGTGTCGATGTGATTCCAATCTACTGCGATTGGGATAATTCGTTCCCAAACCACCCCCCAGATCCCACGCGACCCGAGAACATGATCGATCTGGGACAAGCGGTAATCGAGCACGGAGCTGAGTTCGGAATCGGGATGGACGGGGATGGGGATCGTTTGGCAGTGGTCGACGAGCAGGGGCGATTCATTCACCCTGATAGGCTGATGGGGATTTTCGCGAAGGATGTGCTGTCTAATTTGCCACAGGACGCTAGCGAGGAGCAGCGTACTATCTTCTACGACGTCAAGTGCAGCATGGCTCTCGAGGAGGCCATCGAGGGACTTGGCGGAGTTCCGCGCATGGTCCGCACTGGTCACACTTTCATGAAGCTCGAACTCAGGAATCATCCCACTGCGCCTATGGCTGGGGAAATGTCGGGCCACTTCTTCATGAACGATGACTGGCACGGCTTCGACGATGCACTGTACAACAGCGCACGGCTTCTCGAGATAGTCGGAAGAGACCAATCTCCCGAACAAGGGGGGCCCAAATTCTCTGAGCGATTCTCCTTCATGCCTGAGTACCCGACGACCAACGAGGGCAAGGTTCCGCTGTTAGGTGAGCGCGAGGAGGTCATGGCCGCAGTCATGGAAGCCTTCTCGGACATGGAGTGCTCCACAGTTGACGGAATCCGAGTGCGCTACGAGAACGGATGGTACCTTTGCCGCCCAAGCAACACCGAGCCAATCCTAGTAATGCGTGCAGAGGGACGCAGTCAGGAAGCTCTGGAGTCGATACTGGGCGATGTCGAGTCACGAATCGGTCACTTGGTTGAACTCGCGGAATTGCGCTGATTTCAACCGATTCGCTTATTCAGAATTTCATTGTGGTCGCCACGCTGCCACTGTAGCTTAGCCTGGTAGAGCGTCTGATTCGTAATCAGAAGGCCGGGAGTTCGAATCTCCCCAGTGGCTCCATCAAGCACTCAGGCCAAACTCATCGAGCCTGTCGGAGAACTTCCGGCAAGACTCCTTTAGCGCCCCGATTACAGGTAAAGAGTCGCCAGAGAGGAAGCACATGGTTGCACCGCCCCCGGTGCTGTTGTGGGTAATCTCGTGAGCAACGCCTCTCTGGTTGACGAGGGCGCTCGTGTGCCCCCCGCCGATGATAGTCATGGCTGAGGCCTCGGCACACATGTTGAGGATCTCTATGGTACCGAAGGCGAACCCAGGCAGTTCGAAGTAGGATGCCGGTCCGTTCCAGAGGATGCACCCCGCTTCCTTGACCAGTGGTCGGAGATTCATCAGAGTCTGGATGCCGATGTCGTAGATTGGGTGCTCGGTAGGGAGGTCCCCCAAAGAGAGAGGATGTCGTTCACCCTCAATCTCGACGGCGAGATCTCGGGGCAGGAAGAGGAGTTCAGCGTAATCGGAAGTTAGCTTCTCAGCCATTCCCCACGTCTCATCGAAGTCCTGGCCCATCATGTTCCTGATGAACTGCTTATTGCGCTCTCCTATATCGTTGCCATCGGCCCAGAGAATCAGATTTCCGGAGACGCCCACGAAGGCAATTCGGTCCACGTGTCCTCTGTCAATCAAGTTGAGAGCGACTTTCAGTGAGTCGTCGCACTTGGCTCCACCGAGGATTGCCAAGTAGGGGTTTGGGGGGTCACGGATAGCGATGCGCAGACTCTCGATTTCCTCCTCCATCAGAGAACCGGCGATGCAAGGCAGGGTGTTCGCGAATCCAGTTAGCGTCGGTGACCTCCTGTGAGCGGTTGCGAAGGCGTCAGTCACGTAGACGTCTGCCACAGAGGCTAATCTCGCCACAATGCCAGTCGACTCTGTGTCCTCGTTGGCGTCGTACTTAACGCCGTACTCCTCTTCGTGCTTCCGCACGTTGTCGAGGAAGATGATGTCACCATCGACCATGCCCTCAATCGCCTCGATTGCCTCGTCGCCGCACACGTCGGGAACGAACCTGATGGGCTGACCCAATATCTTCGAGAGGCGCTCGCAGTGTCTGGCCATGTCTGTGAAGTCCGTCCTGCCCGGTCTGGACTGGTGCGATAGGAGAGCAATCTTCGACCGTGAGAGTGATTGGAGGGTCGGGACGATGGCATGCAGTCTACTGTCATCCAGCAAAATTCCTGTTGCTGGTTCCAATGGCGAATTGACGTCCACACGGTACAGTATGGTGCGTCCCTCAAGGCGAACGTCGTCCAGCGACAGCACGCCTTCCACGACGCTCCCACCAACAGCCCGCCTTTGGCCGTTGTGGATACTGAAGAGGGTCAATTGCACCCAAAACGCCTTTCGTCTATGGCGGAGCAAGCGTGAATGTGGTATGGGACCCCTCCAATCTCACCGGACCCGGCGGGCAAGACTGGCGTGTGCCTGTCTCAGAGCTCGAATCCAGACAGTCCAAACTATCCATCAGCCTTGCAGAGGCAGGGATTGAGTCGGTATACATCGACGACCCCGTCGAACTCTACTGGTTGACTGGAGGACGTCAAAACTCCGCTATCCTGATTGGTGCCGACGGCTCTGGCATCGAGACACGGCACTGGGTCCGGCGATCGCTCGAGAGGGCGGAGTATGAGGCCGGTGGAGGCAACTGCCCCCACATCGTCGAGTCGCACCCCCGGATGGACGAACTCGAAGCATCGCTACTAGCGGCCGGATGCACGCGCGGTCCCGGACTCCTAGAGGGAAAGATTCCTTACGAACACTGGAGTTATTTCGACTCGAAACTCGGCGGACTCCGCGGAAATAGCGATGACTGTACCAAACTGCTCTTCGCATTGAGGGAGATCAAGTCCGATTGGGAGATTTCGATGGTTCGCGAGAGCGGCGATGTCAATCGATCGATGTTCGAGGCGATTCGGGATTGCGGCGGCTTGGGCAAGACCGAGCTCGAGATGGCTGGCGTCGCCGACGAAGTCAGCAGGTCAGCTGGATTTGGAGGCAGAATCCGCATGCGCAAATGGCCGATGGACTGCGATAGAGTAGTCATCGCCGCGGGTCACTCAGGAGCGGTACCTTCGTATTTCGACTCGGCTGTGGGGGGGCTCGGTGCCAGTCCGATATCCTCACTTGGCGCCGGTTTCGCCAAGGTCAAGAGAAATGAGCCTGTCCTCGTTGACATAGTGCACGTCCACAGAGGCTACGTCTCCGACTGCACGCGAATGTTCAGCGCAGGCTCGCTCTCCGGGGATTGGACCAGCAGGCTGGATGACATGATGGAAATCGGGGCTTCCGTGGTGGAGAGCTTGGGCAAGGGGGATGACTGCTCATCCGCATGGGACAGGGGCAGCAGCCAGGCAGCCGAGTTAGGTCATGCGGAACACCTCATGGGCATGGCCCCGGACCAGGCGAGTTTTCTAGGGCACTCGATTGGCCTCGAGTTAGATGAGACTCCGGTCGTGGCCCGTGGCTTCGATCGCCCTCTCGCCATCGGAGGCACCATGGCTATCGAACCCAAGGTCATCCACTCCGATGGTGCCATTGGAACCGAGGACACCTGGGTGAGGACGGATGATGGCATGGAGTGCCTAACTTCTGGTGCGGACTTCCCCCTGATTACGGAGTGGTGACATGCGCGAGAGGCCGGTAGTCTCGGTGTTCGGCTCGAACGACCTCTCTGACGCCCCTGAGACTGAAGTCATTTGCGAAGAACTCGGCAAAGCCATAGTTGATCTTGGATGCAAGGTTGCCTGTGGTGGTCTAGGGGGATCGATGACTGCCGTGTGCAGAGGGGCTCGGTCTAGCGATGGCTACCAGAGTGGGGACACTATTGGAATCCTGCCCATGGACGATGCAGACGCGGCAAACCCCTACGTCGACGTGGTAATCCCTACTGACCTTGGACTATTCCGCAACATGCTAGTCGCACGTGCCGGGGATGCGTGCATAGCTATCCGAGGTGGCTCGGGCACTCTCTCTGAGATAGCCTTCGCATGGCAGATCAACAAGCCTGTGGCCGCCATGTCCTCTACTGGAGGATGGTCGGGCGAGTTAGCCGGAAGTGCACTTGATCACCGAAGGAAGGACGTCGTCGCTGACCTGGCAAACGTAGACGATGCGGTGACTTGGCTCAAGGACGTCCTCGGCCTGTGAGGATTAGTCCTATGTCCGACGTCGTCCGCGACAACTCGTGAGTCGTACCAAGGTGGACGTTCAAAGGCGCCTCGCCCGCATCCTCAGGCACCGTCACGAACCTCATGGCAAACCAATCATCGACCCCTCAATTCTCAAAGGCGTACAGATCGATGACGCTGGCATTGTGGAACTCTGGATACGGCCCCCACACCCACATTGCCCCTGCTGCCTAGATGACTTGATTGATCTCAGGAGGGCGGTAAAGGAGCAGAAGAACGTGCTTGCATGTCACGTAGAGGTGGTCGGGGTTCCCCAATCCGACCGTTGGACTGCCGCTGTGAACGAGTAGAAGTAGCTACTCGTCGGGATTAGTGTCCGCAGAATCGTCCCAGCTCCTACTCTGTCGCTCCTCGACCTCCTTGAGTTTCGAGCGGATTCTGCTTGAGATCCACCACAATCCCACGCCGAGGCCGATAATCGAAATTGCGAGTGCTTTCAGCAGCTCCGGGTCGCTCCAGTCAGCCATGGTCTCGCCTACAGTGGGGGAATGACGTCAATGTCACAGGAACCCGATGTGTAAAGGCAGCATGTTAGGATGCCGCCATCAGCTACCAGATCCTCGTCCAAGCCCGGGGGAAGCTCCTCTGGAAGCTCAACCGTGCCTCGAACCAGCCTAACCAAGCAGGTTCCGCAGTTGCCAGAAGTGCAACTGGTTGGAATCGTGACGCCGGCGTGTTCGGCAATCTCCACCAAAGGAGTCTCAGGATCTGCGGGAGCGGTTCCGATAATCGCCGAGCCGCGATAGAACCGAATGATTGGAGAGCCCTCCGACATCGGAGTCCTCACCGGTCTTCCCAGCGAGTCCAACGTCCAGTTTGCTTGTTGAAGCGCAGTCCGGCCTTCTTCATCCACTTGTTGAACTTCGTGGCGCCGGCCCCGGTAGCGATGATGAATTCCTCCCTGTCCTCCTGGGCTTGTATGTAGCCCTTGGCGGCGATGGTCTGGTCGATCCACTCATCGATGCTCATCAGAATTCCCGTGAGGGTGCTCGCCTGGAGAGCGGCCTCCAACTCCTCCGTCGTGGCGCCTGCTGACTCGAGGTCTCTCTTCATAAGGTCGGCAATCGACCTCGACTTGTCCTTCTGGGGGGGTTTTACCACAGGCATCCGAGGCTTGATGTTAGGGTCTATCTTGATTCTCGACCCATTGTCCAGACGTCTCCCGACGACATGGGCCATGGATGCGTGGAACTCTTCCTCACAATCCCAGCAGATGAACGAGAAATCGGACGAGTTGTCCATGACATTACTACCTCGAGGATCAATTTCCTCGCCGCAGTGCGGGCAAGCATGGAGGCAGAGCGATGGGGCAATCTTCCTACGGAAGTCGACGATGTCCTGAGGGGTCCCGACCAAGTCGAGCATCTCGTGGTCCCTCGCAGCCTCAAGTCCCCTGGTCTCCAACTGGTCCCTAATCTTGGACCGCTGCTCGTCCTTGGACTCGTCATCGAGGTTATTCTCGAGCTTAACGATTAACTCGATGGTCTTCCCGAGCCTGTTCATGACCAGCTTCTTGTTCCTGAAGGACTCTACTCTAACAAGCCTGAGTTGCTCCTTCTTCTCCTGCAGCTCGGCGTAGATGTCCTTCTGCTCTCGCTTGAACCGCTGTTCCTCAATCTTGTCTACCTTCTTATGATCATCAGACAGAACATCAGCTAGGAAGCGCTGTCTGCTGGAGTGCCGGGGTCCAGATATGACGGCATCGATAACTGATTTTGCGACCTCTTTCTTGAGGCCGTAGTTGTTGACCAGAGTCTCGGCATCGAGCTTCTTGAGATCTCCGATTTTTATGCCGCCATCAGAGAGAATCTGGGCAGTCGTCTCATCGATGCCCCTTCGCAGAAGGGCGAGATAGGTATCCTTCTTTGCCATTCAACCCCTTCCATGGACCTAGGACTCTCGCACGCCCCCGGCCTTGCAGTGCCGAAGAGGGGGCCCTCTATCAAGTCGCTGTCACTTTTCTGGATAATTGGCTACATTGACGAAAGTCGGCGTATGAGAGTCACCCAGTCGAGAGCCTCTAGGTTCTCAGGTCTCATGTTTAACCAGCCGCTGGGTAGTCCCTCGATCTCGGTGTCTTGCATAGCCGCTATAGCTGCACCCCAGCGCTCCTTGTGCCAACCGCTCACGCGGGAAAGCCTGAGGGGGGACTCGGAGAGCAAGGTCCTGAGCTTTCTCCTACGATAGGCGAAGCAGTGCTTGGTAGTGATCCTGAACAATGCCTTGTCTAACTCCTCCACCTCTGGGCGGATTACAGGTCGGAGAGTCACGAGCCTTGAGTGTACGCGTGGTGAGGGGATGAACGAGCTCGGGGCAAGTCTCCTGTCCAAATTGATCTCGAAATCGAGCCACAGGTTCAGGCCTAGGGGCCCCATGTCATAGGGCGCTGTGGACATTGCCATCCTAGCAGCGAACTCGTCCTGTACGAGCAGTATCACCAGTTCTAGGGAATTCTTGGCATGGTGCACTCGAATTCTCTCTAGCACAGGGCTGGAGATCTGGTAGGGGAGATTCGATATCACGTGCGTAATTTCTGTGGGCCAAGCGGCAGAAACCGCGTCCACCTCACGAACTTCAATCTCACATTCGGTACGACCGAATACCCGTTGAAGGTGAGAGACTGACTCGGGGTCAATTTCTAGGGCGGTGACGCGGGCACTGGATCGCAGTAGCGCGAGAGTGAGCGATCCTGGTCCCGGCCCAATCTCGAGAACGTGGGAGTTCTCGTTCAATGGGCAATCAGATTCCATTGCAAGTTCGATGGTTCGCTCGATGGCATCGTCGTCGATGAGAAAGTGCTGACCGAGCGACTTCCGCGGGCGGGACCGATCACGAAGAAGGTCCACCAACAGGCGGGTGTCGAGGTCATCCAATGTCTGCACGTGTCACAGCTCTGAGCGTACCAGCAAATCAAGTAAGCGGGGAGTCTGAGCGACATCCTGCATCTCCTTGAGATATCGCTCAGCGAGTAGTCTAACGGAGTCGATTCCGCAGGCCTCGTCTATTTCCTCGAACGAGCTCCATCCAGCCAACCCCCTGGCTTGTACCATCTGGATGGCCTTCGAGTTGCCTATTCCAGGAAGCAGTTGGAAGGAATGGAACTTCAGCGATAGGTTGTTGGCGCGATTGTAGAAACCTAGGTGACGGTCTGAGTCGGCTTTGACGGACGCGCTCAACGCACCGACAATCTCCTGCTGCGCGGAGCCGCTCAAATCCTTTAGGCGGACCTCGGAGAGCGGGCCCAGGTGGTCCGACGGCAGGGTGATTGCCTTCCCAATCTCCATGCCTTTGACGTCAGTCACTCTAGACCTGACGATGTGAAGCGAGGGTTCGGTGATACATTGAATCTCATGTCCCATGGGCCTCCTCTCCTGAATACCCAAGACACGGAGATTCGTCTCGTCGTCGAAGGGGCCCTTCGGCTCCTCGTCGGCTTCTTGCCCATCTGTCGGCTGCATGGCCCTCATGTCCTTCAGACAAGTTCCCCCTCATGAAATGAGTTGTTAGGTATTTGCTCAGAAAATCAGCGTCAGAGGACATGCTGGCGAATAATCGTGATGACTTCCTCGATTTCGGTGGTGTCCATTGCTATCCTCTTGCTGGCGATGATGACCCTCATATCAGCCACTATCAGCGGTGAGAGTTCTGCAATTTTCGAGCAAATGTCAGGATGCTGATTTAGCTTCTCGTTCTCCATCAGTGCGTCAAAGAGGTTGTTGAAGACCTTGGGGTCGGTCTTGAGGTCCCCGGTCGGATGCCCTGCGGCACTTGCCTTCCACTCTGCATGTTGGAGCGCCATGGTCTGTTCGTAGGAGATGTCGCCCCTGCGTACCCTCGCATCCATCAATAAATCCCGGACGGATGCGTAGTCGATGAATTCCCTATCTGCCCTATCTGCCATAGTTTCACCTATTCTATTGGTTTCAGGTGCTCTGGTCTGGCGACGACGGTCTTCTCCATGTTGCCGTCTGAGACCTTGATGACGTAAGCTCTCCCCTGGGTTCCGGTGATGATACCTGTACGACCTTGGAAACGTCGGTGTGGCATACCCTTGTGCTGGGCACCGTCAAGCACAATTGCAACCTTGTCACCATCTTCGTAAGCGTGCATGACGCGGCCTATGAAGAGCCTCCTGCGGTCCCTCTTACCCTTTCGCAGAATGCTGCGAGTACCCTGACGTAATCCTTTAGTTCGAGTGACCATGTTCTCATCGGTCCTTTACTTGCGAAACCGGGCGACCTGTCGGGCGTTCTTAAGGACTCGGATGCCTGCACGGCCCTCAGTCATCAGCGTGTATCTCCTCGACGTCGAGCCATAGAACCTCGCACTCGCGGTCGATTGCACTTTGCACGGAGGGCACCGTGCGCCCTTCGTCGGAGTGCACGAGCTCCTTAACGTACGTCCCCGCTTCACAACGGGCGGAGAACTGGACCTCGTCTCCTTCAACCAGAATGCTGCCAACGGAGATGACTTTTCGCCTCCTAGTCTTGGCTGCTCTCCTGTGGGAGACGCGTTTCGGAGTCTCTTGGTCGATAACGACTCCGGAGAGGCTGGAGATTGCGCTGGTGACCGTTTCCTCGTCAGCGAGGTCATCGGCCCTGAAACGAATTGTGTATGTCTTCTCAGACCTAGACTCTTTCACCTTGCGGACCTTAGAGCGGTCGCACCAACTCAAACCATCGACCTCGACCTTGCCTGAAGAATTCTCGTTGACTCTGGCGACTAAGTCATCTAGGGAGTGGTCTCGCTTGGACGGTCGCTTGACTTCGAGAACGAATGGTCGTCCAGAACCCAAGCACCTAACGTCGATGTCCTCCCGACCCATTCCATGGAATGACGTGTCGTCAGCATCGAGAGCCTCTTTGATAGGTTCGCCGATGAGGTCCTGAACCGAGTCGGGGTACTGCAGCCCCGTCCCACCACAAGACTCGCAGCCCTCCGCCCTTCCTCTGCAGGCTCTACACGGCCAACGGGTCTGCGGAAGGTCGCGTACCAACTTCCTGTACCTCCCATAGAGGAAGAGGGGTCTGACGTCTACGTCTATTCGGAGCGTCAGCCCATCGACGAGGACCATGATGTCAGGCTTCTCTTTGACGAAGTCCACTCGATTGTTGACAGATCTGATTCGATGGTGAATCGCCTCTACGAGCGCGCTTTTCAGAGGATAAGATCCGGGGGCTCCGTACTTGCTGCGAATCCTGTCTTCCTCTTGAATGAGGTCCTTGGGCAGGTGGATGCCGAACTGGATGGTCGAGTAATCTGTGCCAGACAGGGACTCGGAAACCCGCTCCACGATATTTCCGATGTCCTCGAAAAGGTTCTCGCAAAGCGGGCAGAAGTCCTGAGTCACCTTGGATGGCAACTCCTTGTCGCGCACGTAGGCCTCTCCCCTGAGTACTGCGCCTGCCTCAGCTCCACGCTCGTCGCTCCTGCGTCCGCCGATACGATGCAGGCAGAAATCGCAGACTCCGATCTTGATTAGGTGAGCGATGCCAAGAGGGGCCGGGCATGGTGGCGCATCCCAGTTGACCGTGTTACCCTCGAAGTCGGAGTCATCGCCGTCGAACCAGACATCGTCAGGCTGCTTGTCCTCAATTTCCTCCGTTTCATCAAGTATGAAACCTGTCGAGGCGTATCCCGCGGATGCGTAAAGCTGCCACTCGTCTTCCTCGTCGAGCTCGGGCTCGACAGCCTTCGGTTCGTCCTCATCCATTCCATCGCCACCGCAACAACGGGGGGTACCCACTGCCTCGATAGCTGGGGGACCGGCACACTGCCTTTGACACCTTCGGCAGGGTCGCTCGGAGTCAGACGGGGGTGCCGAACTCCTCGGCGACCTTGCGTAGGTGACTGAATGAATGGATGCCCATAGAGCACCCAGTTGGCCACTCGAACTGGATGCCGTAGCGGCCCACGGGCTGGACTCTGGGCTTCTCCATCCGGAGTCGGGCGACCTCCTCTTCAAGCTCCAGGCGACGTTGTTCGTTCTCCTGACGGGGTTTGCAGTTAGCGCACTGGCAGTGCGAGCGGATCACGAGGTAACTGACTCGGAAAGCAGATCCATCGGCGAACCTCAGAACACAGTCCTCGTTTCCTCGCTCAAGGTCGGTCAGCGAGTCTCTCCCCCCATGCCTAGGCTTGCGTCTCAAGTGGTTATAACTGTGGTTTTCTTGGTTCACAAGCGAGAGAGGGCGATGGCAGACGCGTACGCTCACTTGGTTGGGACGGAGTTCCCTGAGTTCTCGCTGAACAATGACGAAGATAGGACTGTCGACAGAGACTCGATCCTCGGTAGTTGGACTGTGATATTCTTCTACCCCAAGGACGGCTCTCCGGGATGCACTGTGGAGTCGTGTGCCTTCCGTGACAACTACAATCACTTTGAGCGGGCCGGGGTGACCGTCTACGGTGTTTCCTCTGACACCATCGAATCGCACCGTGACTTTCGCTCCAAGCACGGCCTTCAGTACAACCTGCTGAGCGATTGTGGTGGGGCCCTAGTCAAGGCTCTGGGGCTGAAGAAGAGTCTGGGCTTCCTCCGAACCCGTGTTACCTTCGTAATCGATGGAAAGGGCATAGTGCGGAGCACCTACACAAGCCAAATCAACATGAAGGGGCACGTAACCGAGGCTCTCAGGGCAATCGAATCCTAGGGTTCGGACTCACGAGCGTCAGTCCGATGCCGGGAATATTTCCATTAGGCCCCGCCTCCTTCGACGACCATGAAACAGGCAATTGCCGTTCTAATGGCTCTGATGATGACTGCAGTATCGCTCGCCGGTTGCTCCGGCGAGGACGTCGGCCCGTACCAGGAGAGGATAGACGAACTGGAGGCCTCGGCGCAGTCCGACAAAGACAACACAACCGCTCTAGGGGCTTCCCTCAGCGAGATTATTGCTACTCACGAGGCAACGATCGCGAGCCACCAGGCCACGATTTCATCCCTCAACGCCCAGATCCTCGTCTTGGAGGCGCAGATAGCGAGCCTGAACTCGCAGGTGGCCTACCTCAATTTGCAGAACATGACCAAGGACTCCACCATCTACTCCCAGGCTTCTGACTTGCTGGTCCTCGATGCCCTCAAGTCCGCTCTAGAGGAGCAGGTCGCATCCCTAGAGGCGGCCAACGCCGCCGCGCTCTCAGAGATCGCATCCCTAGAGGCGGAGAAGGCCGCCGCGCTCATCGACATCGATGCCCTGCTGGCCGAGATGCAGGCTGATATCGACTCCCTGCAGGCCCTCGCAAGCGAACTCAACAACACGATAAGGGAGTTGGGTGGCACCAGCACCCTCGACCTAATCGTAGAACGAGGCTACATGATATGCGGGGTCAAGGAGTCCCAGTACGGAATGGGGTACCTAGACTCGAACACGGGCGTGCGCTCGGGTCTGGATATCTCATATTGCCGCGCTATCGCCGCTGCGATCGGCCTTGACCCGGACACAGACATCGAGTACGTCCCTGCCTCGGGCTCGAATCGCTTCGACATGTTGGCCTCTGGCACAATCGACGTACTGATCCGAACCACGACCTGGACGACCAGCCGCGATGCGAACCTGAACGCCGACTTCGCCGCTATGAACTTCTACGACGGACAGGGGATAATAGTCCGCGAGGACACATTCCCTGCTGCTACCGCTGGCTACTCTGCTCTGGGCCTGAACGACGCCAACATCTGTGTCGGCATAGCGACCACCTCGGAGGGCAACTTGGTGGACTGGTTCACCTTGATGGGAATCTCCTTCACCTCTGTACCCGTTTCTGACCACGCCGAGGCAACTGCCAAGTTCATCGACGGTTCGTGCGATGCCATGACAGGGGACATGTCCGCGATGGCCGCTAGGAAGTGGCAGCTGGATGGCGACGGTTCAATGAACGGAGTCGACATCTGGATTGCCCAGGAGTCTCTCTCGAAGGAGCCGCTGGGTGCCGTTACCCGTGACTATGACTCGGAGTGGAACGAGATAGTCGCATGGGTTTGGTACGGGATGGTCACAGCAGAGGAGATGGGAATCACCTCGGCCAACTACGCGACCTCGGCTACTTCCGCCTGCGATGGCAGCGACCCCGGCATGTGCCGCCTGCTGACCGAGAGCCTCGGACTGGGCACCACGGACAATCCTCTTGCGGAGACCTGGATGCAGGACGTCTTGGAGGCCGTGGGCAACTACGGGGAGGCATACGATGACGCGTTCTGCGACGGTACGTACGACGGTATCAGCGGATCCGACGCCATGACCGGATGCCTGATCTCGCGCTCTGGGACCCTGAACGCCCTCGTTTCTGAGGGTGGGATCCAGTACGCTCCCTCTATGCGATGAGCTGTGCTCGGACTCACGAGGGTCCAAACCGAATCAGAGGGGCCTCAGTGGGTAGGGAATACACTGCCTAGCAGTCAGCTAGGGCTCTCACAAAACAGAGGAAATGTGAAGAAGAATATCCATAATAAGGAAGGTATGGGAAAGAGTGTCCTCCTAATATCGATTCTCTTATTTTCACTGCTACTGCCATTTGGTATTATCTCCCCCACTGAGGCACAGGAAACTTCTGACTCGCCGGTTGAACCTATTTGTAATGCCAATCGAAATGCCACATGGACAGTTGGGCTCATCTATTGCGATAATCGTGTGAATGAGGATTACACACTCTTCGCTCCGATGACATCCGAGAGCACATACCTCATTGACGCACATGGGCGAATGGTTCACTCGTGGACATCTCCTAGTGGACTGCCCCCCGGTATGGCGGTCTACATGCTCGAGGATGGAGATCTGCTGCGAACGACCGACCTTGGTACCAATTTTGATCCTGATGGCAACGGGGTTTCTGGTAAGATTGAGCGCCTGTCTTGGGACAGCCAAATGGAATGGGAATGGTATTTCCCCGGAGATACCAAGCGTAGCCATCACGATATCGAGCCGTTACCCAATGGGAATTTCCTGATGATCGCATGGGAGTTCAAAAACGAATCAGAATCCTACCAAGCAGGACGCGATCCCAACAAGATGGCTCATCACACCAAGCATTCGTCAGAGCTCTGGCCCGACCACATCGTAGAGGTTCAACCCGTCGGAACCGACCAAGCCAATATCGTCTGGGAGTGGCACATCTGGGATCATCTGATACAGGATTATAATTCCACCAAGGACAACTATGGCGTGGTCGCAGACCATCCCGAACTTCTCGACATCAACTTCGCGGATGCTCCGGGCCCGAACAAGTACAAGACCGATTGGATGCATTGCAATGGCATCGATTACAACCCAATCTTGGACCAAATTGCAGTGTCCTGCAGGAATATGAACGAGATTTACATCATTGATCATAGCACGACAACAGAGGAAGCTGCTGGACATACCGGAGGCAACTCAGAGAAGGGTGGAGACATTCTCTATCGCTGGGGCAACCCCGAAGCCTATCGCGCGGGAACAGCCGATGATCAGCAACTGTTTGGCCAACATGACATTCAGTGGATCAATGAAGAACGTCTCGGTGCTGGTGATTTGATTGTCTTCAACAATGGTGTTGGCCGCAGCACAAATTATTCTTCAGCCGATGTCATTTCCCCACCTCTGGTCAATGGCGAATATGTCTTGCAATCCGGCAGTTCTTGGGCGCCTGCTGCACCGAGTTGGTCTTGGGATCAAGGTACGAGTGTATATGCGACCTCCTTGGGAGGGGTAGAGCGATTGGAGAATGGTAACACATTGGTGACTTGGGGTGTCCGTGGCACGTTCATTGAGGTCAATCCAGAAGGCGAAGTCGTCTGGAAATACATCAATCCAGTGATTGGTAGCGGGCCCCTGAATCAGGGTGACGACGTCCCTCAAGGTCAGAATGCTCAAGGTCAGAATGCGAATTGGAATGAGAATAAGGTGTTCAAGACTCATCGCTACAATAGTTCATTCTCGGGATTCGCTGGCAAAGATCTGACACCGGGTGATTATGTTGAATCCTGGATGGATAATTGCAGCAATGAAGAGTCCATTCCATGGGATTCTGATGGGGATGGGTGCATCGATGATTCTGATGCGGATGGTGTCAAGGACAATGCAGATTTCTGCAGTGGGTTTGACGACAATGTTGACATTGATGGCGACACGATTCCAGACGATTGCGATTCTCTGATAGATTCGGATGCAGATGGCGTGGGCGACAACGCGGACGACTTCCCCGACGACATGGACGAGCAGTACGATTCCGACAGGGACGGCGTGGGCGACAACGGCGACGCCTTCCCGTGGGACCCAAGCGAATCAGCTGACACAGACGGCGACGGATATGGGGACAACGGCGACGCCTTCCCCGACGATGAGACCGAGTGGGTCGACACCGACGGCGACGGCACCGGAGACAACGCCGACACCGACGCTGACGGCGACGGGATAGACGACGATGCCGAGGACAGCGACGGGGACGGCGTATACGACGATCAGGATGTGTTCCCGTTCGATGCCAACGAGACCGCTGACTCCGACGGGGACGGCGTGGGCGACAACGACGATGCCTTCCCGAACGACGCCAACGAGACCACCGACACGGACGGTGACGGCATCGGCGACAACTCCGACGACGACGCTGACGGCGACGGGCAACCCAACGACCTCGACGACTTCCCGCTGAACAGCGAGGAGTCATCAGACGCAGACGGCGACGGCGTTGCCGACAACGAGGGGTTGCTAGGAATCGGCATTGCCCCGTTAATAGTCGCGCTGGCTGCCGCCGCGATGGCCATCACACCGAGGCGTGAACTGGAATAGTGAGACCAGTGCGTCATTGCACAGACCTCCAATAAACCACTACTGATTGAATGGGTCATCCCTACGAACCCTATGTATCACCCGTGGTCGAATGGGTAGCCTATGAGTCGCCCCTGAGTCTTCGGAGATACATTCGGTGGACTTCCTTTCCGTTTGAGACTAGCTTAATCTTAGTGCGTTTGTTGCACTTTGAGATCTCGACATTAATGGCAGACTTCAGTAGCTCATCTTTCCAATCTGACATTTCAGAGTCACTGAGTACAAAGTCGTAGCACCTGCACGTGGCACTAGAGATTGAGGGTTTTGATTCCTCATTCCAATCATCCCTGATTTTGTCTTTGATTGTATTCTGAATCGAATTAGTAATTATTTGGTAATAGGGTTTGTAGCAATTTGAGCAATCGTCAGTTTTCTTCTTGTCCAATGACTTCTTGTATGTTCTTCGAAAACCGCTTCCCCGACCGCCCATATACTTGCCCGGGCTGGTTGAATGAATCAACCCCCCTGCTCAAGCAGAAGAGATGGGCTGCCGGATTCCCCTGGCGAGCTCCCCTCGCAGACCTCCTGAAACAGGGCACTTCCAGTGCAGACAATATTGACCACAAGGAGGCTCGTGCCGGGCAAAAAGAAGCGTGCGAACCCACGAGGGTGTGCCTACTCTTCGACAAGGAGCTTGTTCCCGAGGGCAGGTACCGAATCAAGGATGGTAGAGGAACGCGAGAGCAAGCACGGCATAGGCACCGAGCAACATAGCACCCTCTAGCCAGTTGCTCTTTCCGTCAGCTGCAATCGCGTTGACAATCATTACCGCGAGGAAGGTGGCGACGGTCTCGAGGGTTCCGAACTCGAAAGTCAGTGGCACGCCCATCGCCCAAGCTAGCACGACCATCAGCGGGGCTACGAAGACCGCTATCTGCGTGCTCGAGCCAATCGAAATCGCAAACGAGAGATCCATCTTGTCCTTCGCAGCCACCGAGACGGCGGTGAAGTGCTCAGCCGCGTTGCCGAACAGTGGTAGCAGTATGATTCCGATGAAGAGGTACGGCAGGTCGACGTCCTCGGCTGCCGTCTCGAGAGAGTGCACGAGGATCTCTGCCATCCAAGAGACAAGCACGGTAGCGATTACGAGCAGGGTCACTGCGTCTCGAATGGACATCTCAGGCTCCTCGTGATGAGAGCCGTCGGTTGCGAACATGTCAGCGTGTGTCTTGAGCTGGAACAGTAGGAAGAGGGCGTACATGGCGAGGAGGATGATGGCTGCAGCGTGGGAGAGACTCTCGACGCCGGACGCACCCTCCTCGCCTCCGACCGTCGCGTGGAAGACCGTTGGAACGACCAGAGTGATTACTGCTAGGAGTAGGAGCGAGCCGTTGGCGTTGACCTGGGCATCGCTGAAGGACTGCTCCTTGTGGTGGATGCCACCCCATACGAATGACAGGCCCATGACCAGCAGGAGGTTGCCGAGGATGCTGCCAATCAGGCTCGCTTGAACGATCTGGACCATAGTCGACTCGGTCGTGGTGCCTGCGCCGGCCTGATAGGCCGTCACAATGGCGAAGAATGCGATAATGAGCTCCGCGGCGTTTCCGAAGGTCGCGTTGAGCAGGCCTCCGACCGCCTCCGAGGTCCTTATGGCGATTTCCTCGGTCGCCCTCCCCATAAGGAAGGCGAGCGGCATGATGGCAATCATCGAGGCGAAGAAAGCAATCGTCTCGTCATCTGACATGTAGGCGAAGTAGAGTGTGATGGGGACGAAGAGCAGCAGTAGGTTCAGCTTGGTTTCCTTGGGATTGATGGCTCGCATCCAAGTGATTTCACCTTCGCTCACAGTTCTGCCCGTTGCATCCCGGCGGCCGAGGCGTGGTCAATGTTGCGCCTGCCTCACGGAGCGTTCATGTCATCCCGAGGTGGCGGAGGTCTTGTGAAGGGTGCTCGCAGACTAGCCCTGACCGGGACTCCCGGGACAGGCAAGACGACGGTGGCTAAGCTGCTCGCAGACGCTGGGCTGGCTGTGGAATCGGTCGAGAAACTGGCCGAGCGTCACGGCTGCATCGGGGACGTGGATCCATTGGATGGTGCCCGTCCGGTTGACCTAGTAGAGTTGTCCGCATCCTTAGAGGAGGAGTGGCAAACGCCTTCTGACACTATCACCGTCGTCGATGGCCATCTCTCGCACAACCTCCCTGTCAACGCCGTTGTCGTGCTGCGTTGCTCTCCCAACGTGCTCGAAAGTCGATTGAACGCCAGGGGCTACACGGAGGCGAAGATCTCGGAGAATTGTGATTGGGAACTGCTTGGGGGCGCTTGGAACGAATCTCGCGGTGACGTCCCATGGATCGAGTTTGATACCTCGCTCGACTCCGCCGAGCGTGTTGTCGCGGCTCTGGGTAATTGGATAGCAGATGGCTTCAAGACGACGGGCCACAAATCGGTAATCGACTGGGTAGCGGTTCAGGAGGGATAGCGTGTTAGAGAAGTTGAGGGAGCGTTGGACCAAGGCGAGCGAGCCCTTGGTCCGCAGTATGGGCGACCTCAATCCCAACCTGCTGACTTGGGCCAGCCTAGTGTTTGCCCTCGCCGCCTTCTATCTGCTCGCTCGCGCAGAACTCGACAGCAGAGGCGCGATGGCTATCGTCGGTGGGGTGGCACTGGGTCTGATTGCGGGTTTCCTCGATGCGCTCGATGGTGCTTTGGCGCGACACCAGGGTGTTGAAGGGCCATACGGTGACTTCCTCGACCACACCATCGACCGCGTCGTAGACGTGGGGCTGCTGGTGGCTCTGGGAATGAATGCGGCCTTCGTGGACGAGTTTAGCAGTGGCTTACTAGCAGGCCTTCTGACCCTCTTCGGATCCTACATGGGGACGCAGGCCCAGTCGGTGGGACTCGACAGGATTTACGGTGGATTCTCTCGTATCGACCGCGGAGTTCTTACAATAGTTGGACTGCTAGCCGCTGCTTGGCAGGCACAGGTGGGAGGAACGGGCATCGATGTCTCTGAGGTCCATGAGCAAGCGCACTGGCTGTTGCTGGGCAACGGCGAACTCAATGGGATGACCTTCGCGCTAGCCATCTCCGCTTGGGGTGGTGTCTACACCTTCGTAGTCCGGTTCATCAGAACCCGTAACGGGCTGCTAGGCTGAATGGCCGGTCTGGGCGTCCACGAAAACACGCCTTGGGAACGTCGGGCCGGGGGCAACGGTTATCCTCTCTTCGACGTGCCTGAGCGCTGTGAAGCATCTTATCGAAAGGGTTCTCGAACTTCAGGGAGATGAAAGGTATCCTTCCTCCAGCTCCGAGGTCGATGATGACCCGGACCTTGAGGGCCTCTTGAAATCGCTACAGCCGAAGATCCGAGTCTTCGGATGTGGTGGGTGTGGATCCAACACAGTCGCCCGACTCGAGCAGGAGGGCTTGTTCGATGGTGATTACGTCAAAGGGATGGCAGTCAACACCGACGCCCAGCACCTTCTGAGGGTCAGCGTCGAGAACAAGGTCCTGATTGGTCGCTCCGCCCGTGGCAGGGGGGCGGGGGGCGACCCGGAGAAGGGCGAGCAGGCGGCATACGAGTCTGAACGTGTACTGAAATCCGAAGTTGAGGAATGCGATCTCGCGTTCATCACCGCAGGCCTCGGCGGCGGCACCGGAACTGGGAGTGCCCACGTCGTCGCGAGGCTGGCAAAGTCCTCGGAGGCACTTACTATCGCCGTAGTGAGTTATCCGTTCCTCTCTGAGGGGGCGGTTCGCCGCCAGAACGCCGAGTGGGGGCTGGAGCGTCTGAGAGAGGTTTGCGACACCGTGATCGTCCTTCCAAACGAGAGGCTGCTGGAAGTCGAAGGGGTTCGTGACCTGCCTCTCGACGCTGCCTTCAGGGTGGCCGACGAGCTCCTGATGAGGAGCATCTCCGGTGTTTCTGAGATGATTGCCAAGGAGGGTGTGGTGAATCTTGACTTCCAAGACCTCCGCTCGGTCATGGAGAACGGGGGAGGCGTTGCGATGATTGGTCTGGGTGAGGCCACCGTTGAGGAGGGTGCCGAGAAGGCGACCGAGGAGGCACTGCAATCCCCATTACTCGACATCGACATCTCCGATGCGCGGGGAGCGCTGGTCAACGTGGTCGGAGGTCCTGGACTGACTCTCGGTGAGGCCGAGCAGTGCGCCAAGGTCATCCGTGAAAAAATCAATCCATACGCGAGGATGATTTGGGGAGTAACAACCGACAGTTCAATGAGCAACGAAATCAGAGTCCTTCTGGTTCTCACAGGCGTCAAGAGCGAGCAGATTCATGGGGCTTCCCTGCACACACAAATGAGGAACCTACGCAGTCGAACTGTCGAATTCGTAAGTTAGAGATGTGGATGCCCCCCTCGATGGTCCAATGCTGTCTTTCCCGTTGTCCTTAAATGGAGTCTGTAGGTCGCCGGGATGCTTCAAGGTGTAGCAATGGCTGTAGAGAGGTCCCACGTCGGTCCGATAGAGGAACTGGCCCAGTCCTGGCAGGACGAGATAGAGGGTCGGGTGAAGGGCCTCCAGACTGGCTCCTACGCAAGGATTCTCAAGATGGCTAAGAAGCCGTCCAAGCAGGAGTTTCGCCAGACTATCATTGTCTGCGGCATAGGGATGTTCGTGCTCGGCGCAATCGGTTTCGTCATACTAGCCTTGATGGTAAACGTCTTCCCTCCGTTCTTCGGTTGGCTTACGGGGTGAGGTGACGGGATGTCGGAGGCTTTCACCGTATACCTACGGAGTGCAGAGAAAGTGCTGCTCATGCAGAGAGCCGACGAAGTCGCAGACTTCCCTGGTGCCTGGGACGGCATCTACGGAATCGGCGAACCCAGCGACACTGACACCGTCGTTGCCAGAGTCACTGAGTGCACCGGAATCCCTGCAGAGAACTTGGAGTTCGTCCGCTCGGGCATGGCACGCGGACTGGAGTTCGGTAACCGTCTAAACGACGTTACCCCCATCCTCTTTCTCACCAGCGAAACTGAGGTTCAGCCCGGTACCCTGTACAAGAACCACGAGTGGGTCGACCCGGGTACCATACAAAATATGGAGTACGCAACACCCCAACTCCGAGACATGTACGGCGACGTCGCCTCCTATCTCTACATCCTCAAGACGTCGATTGGGCAGGAGCAGAACGTAGCCGGAGAAATTCGAGCCAGGCTCTCCGGCACCGGCTCCCTTGAGGATATCCAAGACAAGATCTTCGGCGTACTGAGCCCCCATTACATGAAGGGTTACATCTTCATCGAGGCTGCCGCTCTCCACCACGTCCAGAAGCTGATTGGTAGGGTCGGAGTAGGCGTGACCCCACTGAAGAACTGCAGCAAGGTACTCGGTGGCGAATCCCCGCTCGAGGACGTCCTCCCCTACCTTGAGCCCAAAGCCGCTACCTCTGGAATCGAAGAGGGTTGTATCGTCGAAATCTCAGGCGGGGCCTTCCGAGGCCAAGCTGCTCGGGTGACCCGTGTCACCGAGTCCAAGGAGGAGGTTACCGTGGAGCTCTTCGAGGCGGCCGTCCCCGTAGCCCTGACGGTCCGCGCTGACCAAGTAAGGGTCACCCAACGCGTCGAATGACCGCAGAGCGGCCCCCTGAGTTTGGTGCACCATCATCAAATAGGGAAAGGAGGTCGGCGGGTCGCACCAAAAGGAGGCTAAGTGAATGTCGGCACGCAACGAGACTCCTCACAAGGTGTTGCAGACACTCGGGCAGAAGACGTGCAACGGCTCTTGGGAGGCCTCCACGGAGAACCTGACAATGAATCAGGTCAAGAGTCTCGCTGAGACTCAGAAGGACCGTCTGACAGGAAAAACTCCGTACGCGCGCTGCCGTGAAGTCATGGGAACGTGCGTAGCGATGCGAGTACGAGTTGAGGGCATGGAACCAAAGGTTGCTCTCAAGGCGATGAGCGAGGGGGAATTCAACGAGTATTTCAGTTAGAGTTCACGAATTGCGGGAGAGGGGGACCTCGTGGACCGCAGAGGTGAGAGAAAATGAAGGGAAATCTACAATCAGCAATTCAACAGGCCATTGACGGCGCCCCAGAGAGGGGATTCGTAGAGACTGTTGAGATGGCCTTCACCATCAGAGACGTAGACCTCAAGATTCCTACCAATAGAATTCAGGAAGAGGTCAGACTTCCCTCTGGGAGGGGCAAGCCAGTTCGAATCGCCATGTTCGCAGGTGGCGAGATGGCCACCAAGGCTAGGGCGGCTGGAATTGACGTAATCGATCCATCGACCATTGAGGACTTGGGTGGCGATCGCCAGAAGGCCAGAAAGATGGCCAAGCACTACGACTTCTTCCTATCTGAGATTCCTCACATGGGAACGGTTGGACGTCATCTCGGTTCCGTGCTCGGTCCTAGGGGTAAGATGCCTCGACCAGTCCCGCCCACCCTCGAGCCAGGTGTTTTGGCAACTGGACTGAAGGACACAGCAATCGTCCGGTCCAGAGACCGTGTGACCTTCCACACCGCTGTTGGCTCGAAGGAGCAGGGAATCGACGCTTTGACTTCCAACGCCGTTGCCGTGTGGGACAGGGTGACGAGAAGGCTCGATCGTGGTGCGAGCAACATCCGCTCCTGCTACGTCAAGACCTCAATGGGACCTGCCATCAAGGTAGAGGTGATAGAATGATTCCCAAGGTCGCAGGTTGGAAGAAAGATAGCGTCTCGGAGTTGGCCGATATCTTCGGCAGAGAGGGTTCAATCGCTGTAATCGACGTAGCAGGCGTTCCAGCCAGCAACATGATAGACATGCGAAACACGCTGCGTGATCGGATGAGCATTACCATGGCGAAGAAGTCACTCATGAGGATTGCATGGCTGGAAGCTGAGCGCTCCGCGGAGGAATTAGAGTCCCTCCTTGAGAATGCTGAACAGCCATGCGTTGTCCACAGCGAGGCCATGAACGCATTCGAAATATTCAGTGAGCTCGAGAAGACTCGTCAAGGCCGACCTGCCAAGGAGGGCGACAAGGCCCCGTTCGACATCGTTGTCGAGGAAGGTCCGACTGAATTCGGCCCAGGTCCAATCGTGGGCGAGTTTAACGCCGTTGGCATCCCCGCCAAGATCGACAGGGGAAAGGTGGCGATTCAAAGGACAACGACTGTAGTCAAGGAAGGCGAGGAGATCTCGGCCGATCTTGGTATCATGCTCACAAAGCTAAAAATCAACCCGATTGAGATTGGTCTGATTCTTACTGGCGTCATAGAGAACGGATTCATGTTCCCTGCCTCGGATTTGGACCTCGACACCGACGGGTTCCGAAACGACATCATCAACGCCACTTCTGGGGCATTCAACATCGCGTGCAACATGCGCTGGTTCTCGAGCACGACGACGACGACTCTGATTTCAAAGGCGTCCAACGAGGCGATGGCGGTCGCAATCAAGGCGGACATCGTCAACGATGCGACCGCCTCGTTCCTCTTGTCACAAGCACGCTCACGTGCACTGTCCCTAGCGGGACAACTAGATTCCTCAGCGCTCGATGACGAGCTAGCAGCGGCACTCGGTGCCGTGGCTCGGAGCGCTGATGTTGCCCCCTCTGAGGCAACGAAATCGGAAGCGACCTCCCAGAAGGGAGTCTCGACCGAACAGGAAGAGGAGGAAGAGGAGGACACCGGGTTCGAAGGACTCGGTGATCTCTTCGGTTAAAAAAAAAGGTGAATGAAATGGAATATGTGTATGCTGCAATGTTGTTGCATTCTGCAGATAGGGACATCAGCGAAGACGCTGTCAGCTCAGTGCTGACTGCCGCTGGGGTAGAGGTCGATGGGGGGCGCATAAAGGCCCTCGTTGCCTCGCTAGGCTCAGTCGATATTGACGAGGCCATGGCGACTGCGGTCGCTGCCCCAGTCGCTTCGGCTGCCCCCTCTGCGGCTACTGGCGGAGCCTCTACTGAGGCTGCTCCCGCCGAGGAAGAAGTCGCTGAGAAGGAAGCTGAAGAAGAAGCCGGCGGCTTCGAAGGTCTGGGCTCCCTGTTCGGCTGAATCGACGAGATTGGAACGAGATTGAAACGAAACTGACGCGGAGCCGCTATGGGCGAGAGCCTAGAGGGTGTCCCGAGACCCATGGAGCGGCGGCTAGAGATACCAGTCAGCATCACGCCAACTGACGCCATCCGCGCGATGCGCGTAATCGGTGAGTCGCGTGGCTGGCGGATGCACAGGATCGAAGAGACAACCATGGTCCACAGATGGGCTATCATTGTCCCTCTCGCCAAACGTGCTAGGGTACTGGGACTTGTGGTTGATGAGGGTGAGGGGGAAGGGTTGTCGCTTCGCTCTTGGAGCTACGTTCCCGGTTCTGCTGGCAGGATGTCGTTCGTTTCCTTCAATGTTCCAGAATTGTTCGATGGATTGGCATGGGAGTCCTTCCTCTGTGAGTGGTTATCGCTCCAACCGAGGTGTCCATGGAAGTGGGGCTTCTGGGAGCGCTCCATCATCGGTTACCTCCTCCCCGAGTTCCGCCGTTCCAGGAGGCAATTCGTAAGGGAGGGGATTGACATCAAGCACTGGAAAAATGTCGAGGCAGAGTCGGAATGACTACTGCAGGTCCCTCTAGGGAGAGGATTTGATAGGGGGGGCGGGCGACCGAACTACGACGCAGCCATGGACTTCCAAGACCTTGTCGACACTCCCCGGAAGGTCAAGACCCTCGCGGGTACCGTCGCCTTTCTAGTCTTGTTTCCGGCGTATTTCACCGTGATGCCCTCTTTAATCGACGAGGAAATCGGTGGGGGGGGCTCGCCTGGATTGACTGGAACGCTCATTGTTAGCTTTGAGGAGAGTGAGACCTCATTGGATGAGACGGTCGTGCTTGGTGACGGCGAAACCCACGATACGTTCTTCGATTTGATGACTGAACCGAACGTAAACGTGGGATACGTCGAGTTTTCAGTCTCGTGCTTCGACAATGACGACCCGGGCCCTGGTTTCACCGACAGCGTCGAGGGTACTAGCGACCTCAGCGGCCTAGATGGTCTGGAGAACCAGACCATGGAAGGGCAGTGCTCTGGTGGTGATGCTGGGTTCACTATGAGATGGGACCTCACCGATAACTACACTGGGACTGAGTACACCGAGGAGGGACAAAGCGAGAGTGAGATTCGCGACCGCTGGACAGATGGTGGTCTGGGGCGCGGCACTTGGGCGGCTACAATTACTGCAGACATCAGCTCGCCCCCGGCCCCCGTCATCGGGCAGATTATTGACTCTGACGAGGAATTCGACATCACCTGGACGGTTGTGACGTACACGGTCGTCATCGAGTCTGCATAATGAGTCAATTCTCACTCAGGTCTTCGCCTGGATGCTCACGATGTCACCGTCAGACAGCTCGTAATCCGCACCGATGGCCCTCCCGGAGCGAGCATCGAGCGCCCGGATGAAACCGGCTCCCAAGTCCGAGTGGACGGAGTACGCCAAACCCTTGGCAGTGGTCCCACGGGGAACGAGGATGGCATCTGGTAGTACGTTACCCTCACCGTCCACCCAATGTGTCTCGTCTTGGACGGGGTATGCAGCAATGCGTGACAGCTGACCGAAGACGACTTGGCTTAGCAGGCCCACCAATCCGCCCCCACCCCAAGACCCTATCGAGTCAGCGATTGACGACAACGCGCTCCTCTGGGCATCGGAGAGCTGTTGCTGTCCATTCTCGGTAATCTCGAACGAAGCGTCGCCTGGAAAGTACTCGATTAACCCAGTGGAAGAGGCTCGGCGCAATGCTAGTTCGGCCTCTGCGCTGGTAGGCACCAAGAGGCCCCCTTCTGCCTCGACAATCGAAGATAGTTCAGCGAATGAGGTGTCTGCTGACTTGTCGGCCTTGTTAGCAGCGACCGAGATGGGGAACATGGCCGTGCGTACTGCTGAGGCCATGGTATGGAGTTCCTTGTCACCCCACCGGAGGGGGTCTCCTGCGGCTGGATGGTTTCGGTGAACCGCACCAGTACCTGCGGACGCGTGTACTTCGGTTGCTCCTATTCCAGTGAGTCGGTCTAGGAGGTGGTCTTTGATGGCACGCTCGCCCTCTGCTTGAGCCCTGCGCGAAGCGCGATCCCATCCCACACGTATGATTCCTAGTAGCCACGCGTCCAACTCGTCTAGCAGGAAGCGATGCTCCTCGAGGGGGTCAGATCCACCAGAGCCGACCGGATTGCCCTCAATGTCGGTCGATCCTGAGACATCGACAATCTGCAAGAGGGCGTCGCATCTTGCGAGATCCGATAGGAACTGGTTGCCCCTGCCTCTACCCTCGTGTGCACCTGGGACGAGTCCGGCGACGTCGACGAGGGTGACAGGCACCAATCGCCTGTGCCCATTGCAGGAACCGGAGTTGGGATTGCAGACGCTACCCCCTCTGGGATCATCCACAGAAGTCGGTTCCATGCGACCGGTTGCCTCTCTGAGAGAGCGCAGTTCGGCACAGGCGCATGGCATCGGCAATGGCAGCCATGTCACGCCGACATTGGGGTCGATGGTGGTGAAGGGATAGTTCGCAATCTCGACAGGGGTCTCGGTCAGTACTGAGAAGGCGGTTGACTTTCCAACGTTTGGCTTGCCCACGAGGCCTATTCGCATGCTCGTCACCCCAAAACCCAGACTGCGTTCCCCGTGGTGGAGGTGGTTCGCACATTACAGTTCGGTTGGGCTTCCGGTGCCTTCATCCTGTGAGATAGGGACGATTTCGGTGTCGAGGTTGGCTCCGCTGGCGAGAATCTTCCTGACCGTCGTCCCAGCTGTTAGATTGTAAGAGGTCTGTTCGATGGAACTCGAAGAAGGGGTTGCTTGCGCGTCCACAAAGGCACCTCGAAATATGCCGCTAATCATGTTCAAGCAGTGAAGAATTGCGCCGATTACCGTACCGTAGAAGAGCATCGAGCCAATCGCCCTGAGTTCATTGGAAATCGTGCTATCATCCTCTACTGCGGCCTCGACGAGGGCCATTTCCGAGAAATCAGCCATCATGGTGATGATTAGTCCGGAGAAAGCGCCCCCGGCCATCATCCAGAAAGCCCAACGAGAGCGGTTCGTTGACAGCAGGTTCCTGCCGGTGATCGCTGGGTAGATGCAAAGGGTCGATCCAAGGGAGAGCGGAACGAGTAACAGCCACACCACGAGCAGAAGAAGTGTGGAGGAGATTCCGCTCAACTCGTTGCCTCCTGTCAGAGCGTCGGTCTGAACAAAGAGCGCGCCTATTCCGAGCGGGATGAGCATCAGGGCGCCCATGTTAATCTCGGGCATTCCTGGAGAATCAGGATTCTCCATAAAGGCGTCGTCACCCCTCATTGTGACGAGAATGTTGGAGGAGAGGGCGATGATTGGAATCGCAGCGAGGGCCATGAGGAACGAGCCTGCGATTACATCGTTGCTGGTTGGATCAAAGGCTCCGACATCGAAACCGAGCAAATCAGCGGCTAGCTTCCCCGAGGTATCGCCCATGGGGTTGAGCGTCAGCAGTGCACCGAGCAGCGTGACGGCGGCCAGAGACCTCGACCACAGTGGGTTACCGGTGCCTTGCGAGGCCGCATAGAGGCTGACTCCAGCGATTTGCAGGAAGAAGAATCCCCCTGCGGCCATCCTCACGAGCAGCCATTGCCCTAGACCTGTCCCCAATCCTCCGGTCACGGCTATAATCACCGTCGAGATGGGATCAGAGACTAGACCGATAATGATGAGCCAGGCTGGTAGAGCCATCTTCCTAGTGCGGGAGGCAGCTGTCAGTAGTTGATTGACGATGACGGCGATTAGGGCGAGGGCTTGGAAGGCGGTACCCACAAAGAGCACCTTCAGACCTAGGAGCACCGGTTTGTGAGCCCCGATTGCTATAATCAAGACCGAGAGAGTCCAAACAAAAGACATCAGCGCAGCGTTGCGCTCGCTAGCGAGTTGGGTCCCCCCTAGTGTCGGGACGATGTGTAATCCCGCACCAATGAGCAGCATCCCAACAGCTCCGAACAGAGCAACCAGATTGCCTGCGAGGAGAAGGGTCTCAGAGGTTGGTGAGTAGCCCCATGACCCTAGGCTGTGCAGAGCCGTAGGGTCGTGGCCTAGCCAAAGGCCGCAAAAGGTGAGGGCTGAAGCAAAGATGAGCCAGAAGGCCCCTTGCATAATCCAAGCCTTGGCACCGGAGCCTTGTCTGCCCTCTGCGAAATCGATTGCTGGGCCGAGGGCCTTCTCAAGCATGAACAGGCTCATGCTCTTACTGACATCGGTGAACACCCAGATACCACGGTTCAGCATCACATAAACAGCAAATATAGCGACCCAATAGAAGAACATCGTAGTAATCAGGTCCATGGTATCACCTCACTCGCTAGTGGCCTCCGTTAGCATAGTGCCAACGATGGCGAAAACCCCAATTATCACACCGAGGATGAAGAACCAAATCCCGGAGTCGAAGACTCCCTCGAAGACAGGGAGAATCGACGAGATTACTGGTAGGTCGCTGCCGGGGTAAAGGATGCCGTACAGAACTAAGAAAATCAGGGTCGCGACGAAGCCGAGAACGAGGAAGAGCCACGACGACGGGGGCTCACGCTCGCCTTGTAAGAACTCTCCAATTGATTCGTCGTCGTCATTGGTCATACTCGCACTCCAGACATCGTCACGTTGTCCGCTCCGACCACCGAAGATTCGCCCTTAAGCATTGGGCGAATTGTGGTTTCCCTGTGATTCAAGGGGCACGAGCTAGGTCAATCGGGTTGCCTCTCCTGAAGGTCCCGCTTCCCAATGGCGTTGGTAGACTCAAGTCGTTGTCCAACTCAGCCCTCCAAACTGCCTTGCAAGAGCAAACGAGTCCTGAGAACTCCCCGACGTCTCCTGAGACGGAGTAACGCTCGATGGCAGCGACGACGTCTCCATCGCAGACCTTGCAGTTGTGTGCGCCACGAATCTTTCCCCCTGCAGTTGGATGGATGATAAGCCGGCAGTCGAGGTGGGAAATCTCCTCATGGGACCTAACAATCATCTCGACCAGTGACCACAGCCAGGGTGGGCGGTACTCACGGTTACTGAACAGGCGGTCCACCACCGTATTCCTCTGGATGTTCATCGGATTGACTGAGACCTCGTCCGAGTATGGGGCGACCTGCTGCAACCACGATGTCGTATGAACAAGGGCATCTCCCTCCGACATGAATGGGGGCTTGAATAGTAGGTAGGTCTTGACGCGAAGGCCGTTGTCCCTGAGCATGTCGATGGCCTTGTGCCACTGCTTGGTCGAGAAGCCCTTGTTGACGTGGAATCTCAGTACCTTGTCATCGTATGCCTCCAGTCCGATAGCTACCGTGCATCCCGGGTGACACTCAGCGACCCAAGCCAGTTTCTCGGGCGTGCACATCTGAGCCTGTGCCTCGACCACTAGGTGCAGTCCTCTCTCAGATGTCTCACGAAGCACCGCCTCCTGCCACTCAGGAGGGTTCTCGCTGTCCTCGAAGAAGGTACCAGAGGTGTACACCTTGACCATATCACAAGCCTCGAAGTCGTTGGTTCGATGCTTGGCCTCCTCCCATTGGGAGAACATGTCGTCGGAAGTGACATCGTCACGGACATCGTTGAAGTAACCGCAGAAGGTGCATCCGGACTTCCACCACCAAGCGCAGCCCTTGGTTCTCAGAATCACTGTCACAGCGGTGCAAGGGGTCCCGTCGGGAAGCGCCTCTGGAGTCTTGTAAACAGTAACTGGCTTGCTTGCATCCCACGACTCGCGGAAAGATATCGATGCGGGGGTGTTCTCGGGGGCCTTGATCAGATGATGGATTTTGACGGCCTTCGAGCCGTCCCCAAGAAGGCCGATGGCATTGGCCATACAACGGCTTTTCGGGTATTGCACTTCATCCTACCGAGAGCGTCTCTCACTCTTTAGTGACACTAGATGTCGTAGACGACACTAAAACTTCTCAATGTATCCGCTAAACCGTGCACTCCGATAACGAATCTGATTTGGAGCACCATGAACTGGTTAGGAAAATCATTGACGAGATGGACCCTGATTCGAAGAAGGCTCTGAACAGCTGGTATTGGTACGATTGGGCGAACCAGGCCTTCGCTCTGACGGTCATTACGGTAGTCGTGCCTGCGTTGCTTTCCAACATGTTTGAACTAGCCACCGGAGGTGGGACGGAATACGGGAGCATCAAGATCACTGGGGATACTTTCTACGCAGTAGTTCTGGCGTCCTCGAGCATCTTCGTAGCCATCATCAGTCCGTTTCTGGGAGCCATTGCCGACCGGATGCCAATCAAGAAGAAGATTCTCTGGATCTACACACTGGTCGGAGTCGCCTTCACCGCTCTTATGGGGGTGGCCCCCCATATAGAGGGGGATTCGAGCTACAAGTTCCTAGCAGTCTGTCTGGTGATTGGGAACATCGGCTTCGCCGGTGGAAATGTAATCTACTACGCTTTCATGCCCTACCTCGCTGATCGCAGAGTGATGGATCATGTCTCGAGCTGGGGGTTCGCTTACGGATATGCGGGCGGATCTCTATTGTTGGTTGTACATCTGGTCGTTGGAATCACCGGTTTCTTCGGCATGACTAGCGCATGGAGCCCATGGATCCTGACCTTCGTGTTCGTCACAAGCGCCTTGTGGTGGCTAGGATTCGGGTTGCCGCTGTTCCGAAACACTCCCGAGCCGCAGATTCCCAAACCCACGCAGTACCATTCGATGAGCGAGGCCGCTCTGGATGGAATTAGAGAGGTAAGGAAGACCTTTGGTGAAATCAGGAAGTTCAAGGTCTTGGCTATTTTCTTGGCCTCGTACCTTCTATTCTACGACGGGATCAACACCATCAACAGTATGTCCACTGCCTTCGGAGACTCGGTGCTCAGGCTCAACCCGACCATGAACTTCGTACTCCTGCTGACTGTTGAAATCACTGCCATACCAATGACCGTGGTCGGCGGCAAGCTAGCGGGCCGATTTGGCACCAAAAGGGTGCTTGGATATGCTCTAGGAGTCTACTCCTTAGTCGCCTTGCTGGCAGTTGGCTTCGCTCCCCTTGAACTGGCTGACGACCACGAACGCTACGACTTCCAGTACGACTACAACGAAGAGACAGAGGAATACGATCTCACGACTCTATATGACAAGGGAGTAAAGGGCTGGGTCAGCAAGACTGGTGGCGGAGACGAAGCATTCAGAGTTGCTTTCTTCCCCTACATGTTCGACTCGATGAGCGAAGGGGAGCGCTGGAGCGACGATGACTCTGTCAAGGAGTCAATCTCAATCGGGGAGGCCACCTCGTTGACAGAAGCTATGGGGGGTATGACCGATCACAGGTTCTCATTCTCCTTCAAGGGAGGGGGGCTGGGGGGAATGAGTTCCGTCGGCCAAGAGCACCCGACCATTATCGAGGGTGGTTTGGCCGACTGGTGGCCGAATCTCGTCAGAGACAAAGTCTGGCAGCCCCTCAACTTCGGGGTCAACCTACAGTGGATTATGCTTGGAATGATGGTCGGTGTTGTCATGGGTACTGCAGGTGCTCAGTCCAGGAGTATGTTCAGCATGCTAATCCCTGCCTCTAGAACCACCGAGTTCTTCGGTTTCTTCGGGTTCATCGGTAAGGCTGCGGCGGTCTTCGGACCGATAATCTACGCGATATTCGCAGCGACGATGGGAAGCAGGATGGCTATCGTCGGCGTTGTCGTGGTCATTCTCTTGGGATGGTCACTTTTCTTCATGGTAGACCTCGAGGAGGGCATCGAGGTAGCTAGACAGGCTGACCTAGAGGCGGGTCACGTCTTGTGATGAATAGTCGAATCGGCCGAGCAGTCAGCCCTCGTCCTCTTCGGCTGATTTTTCTTCGGCGGCCTCTTCCTCGGACGCCTGCTCTTCTTTCTCTTTGATGGCCACGATGACTGACTCCCTCATCTCTCGGAAGGTATCGGTCTGTGCCGCCATTTCCTTGGAGGCTGCCACTGCGCGGTCAATCATTTCGAACCTAGTCTGCATGGCCTTGCTTAGGTCCTCGAATACCTGCATGTGCTGGACGTACCAGTCGTCGCGTGCGACCAACTCAGCCTGCGCGGATTTGTTCTCGTCGTGGATTTCCTCCGCCACTTCCATGATGCGCCCCGTGCGCGCTTCCTCCCTCGTAAGCATCTCCTTCGTCTTATCCAGTTCAATCTCTAGGTACGGGATCTTCGTATCGGCCTGCGCCAACTTGACTTCCATCTCGTCCTTTTCTCTCCGTATGTTTCTAAGCAAGTTATCTAGTGCTTCTTTCGACTGCTCCTTGTCGACGATATCTTGATTCAAGACCTCGATTTCCGTGTTCATCTTCTCAAGATCGGCCTCGGCACTCTTGTAGGCCAGTAGCATCTTCTGGAGGGCCTCCTCGTCCGTCTTTGCTTGCTGTTCCAACTGACGGATGCGGTCTTCTGGCGTGACGCTAGGATTATCTCCTTCGCCCATCATCTCTCACCGTCCACAAGTGCACCCGATATAACCCCGGCGGCACCAAAAACAACGGTAAACCAGTTATTCGAAGTTTTCGGGAATCGCTGCGACAGCAGCAGAGAGGACCGCAGTAAGCCTCTTCGATGAGGGAATGTGCATCTTCTCGTCTGGGCCGTGGGCATTGTTACCTGGTCCGGAGGTGCCCGTACACAGGAACATGGCTTCTGGATACTTACCCTGCATCATGGCCATGAATGGGATTGTGCCACCGGTCCAGGATGCTAAGGGTGGCAAATCAGTAAGCTGCTTCGAGGCTTTGTGGATGGCAGTGCTGACCTCTCCTTCCAAAGGTGGTGCATGGAAGCCATCAGCGCAGGAGTCCGAGGTGAAAGTGACCTCTGCACCGTAAGGAGGATCGGCCTCGAGAATCTCCTTGGTTCTGGCCAAAACTGACTCGGAATTGACACCTGGAGGAATTCTGAAACTGAGTTTCAAGTCGGTGTTGGTACGCAGGACGTTGCCAGCGACTTGGACTGGTGGCATGCCATCAGCACCAATAATCGAAAGGGTCGGCTGCCAATTCATCGCGATGATCATGTCCTCGGTCGAATCGGCGACGGGGACTAAGGTATCCACAGTGGGAAGTTGGCTCCACACGCTGTCTCCAACGACCTCGGCTAATGCCGCTGCTTTGTCACGAATATTGGAGTCGACCTCGATGTGCATTTCCGGAATCAGCACCTCGCCCGTGGTGGCGTTCTCGACCCTGTCAAGCAGCATCCTCTGGATTCTGAAGGAGGAGGGTATCGAGCCACCTGAAGTACCGGAGTGTATGCCCTCGTGTGAGACACGGACCGAGAGCGTTCCCGAGACCAAGCCCCTGAGGGCTTCTGTCATCCAGATGTGATCATAGTCCGGGCCTCCGCTGTCCAATACCACAATCATGTCCGGGTCACCTAGTTGCTCAGATAGGGCATCTAGGTACGGTGGTAAGTCGAAGGAGCCCGACTCCTCACAAGTCTCGATGAGGAAAACGCAACGTGGGTGCGGAATGCCCGCCTCCTGAAGCAAGCGGACCGAAGTTACGCATAGGTAACCCCCATAGCCGTCGTCGATAGAGCCCCTGCCATAGAGCCAAGGATCCCGGCGAACAGCCTTCAGTGGATGGAGTCCTTCGGACCAAAGCTCGGGCTTGGAGGGTTGTTTGTCGAGGTGCGAGTAGAAGATGACCTCCCCCGGACCGGTGCCTTCGATGGTGACGAGTAGGACGGGGGATTTGTCCTCTATGCGATGGGTCTCGTAACTCATTCCCGACAAGGTCTGGTCGTCGAGCCAGTCGCAGAACATATCTATGGTAGCATCCAACTCACCGAGCTCGGCCCAGTCTGGCTCGAAGAGCGGTGAAAGTGCCTTTATCTCGATGAAATCGGACAGGCTGGGCAGGATAGAATCTTCCCAGAGTTCGTCGCTTCTTTGCATCATCGATTCTAGGTCCAACGTCATGCTGCCTTGTCGGAGGCCTCGCTCATGGACTCTTCGTTCTTTATCACCCGTCTGCGGCGGGCCCACAAACCGGTAGTTGTCCTCTGTGGAATGGGCACTTCTTACAGATAGAGGAAGATTCTCCCGAGAGTCTGGTGAATTTCGAGAGAGGCATGTTAGTGGACATTGCAATGCGAGCCGTGCGGGCCAGCAACTCGTCGAGCTCTCCTAGTGCCTCGTTCAGGTAGTCCATTGGATACTCGACCATCCTTCCTGTGACACCAATCAGGATGGCCGGTGGCAGGACCTCCCTGTGGGGGATGCCCGCTGCGCGTCTGGCCCCCTCCATGTTCACTAGGGCGCGGTAGTACAGGGCCAACTGCATTCTGTGCTTCCTCAGAATCTCCTCCTCGGCCTCGCATGACGGACCGGACTCCTCAGAGCTCAAAGCAGCCAGAAGTCCCGTATGCTGGGAATTATACATCTTATCGACATCCTCGGTCTTGAGATCGACCGGTCGTATTGTCGAGGAGCCTCCGGATGCCCTAGTGCATAGGACCAAATCGATGATTCCGCTAATCTCGATGGTGGATGATGTCATACTCACCGTTGGCTCAGGGCCATCGGGGCTCCATCTATGTCGGACCATTGTATCGATGTCCATAGGCAGAGCGATGTGGAATGGCATCTCGGTCCGCAGGCCTTCGAGCCTGTGGCCATCCACATCAGTTCCTGATACCAAGGCCCCCACAGGGCCGTTTCGCACTCGTTCTACCATGGTCTGCACAAGTCTGGCAGTGTGCTCCTCGTCCGCTCCGGGAGGCAGAAGCTCACGGAACACGGTTCGATGGATTTCCGTGTCGGCCATCTTATCCTCCCTAAAAGAAGTCCACGATTCGAGGAGTGGGGTGCTAGATCCACCTTCACCGGGTCCAGGATTTCCTATTCCAATCTCCATGACTCTGTGGAAAATAGTACCAAAGGTCGCTCGATCGACGTTCTTGGGCATTCCGTTTGTGGATGATGGTCTTGATGAGGTAATGACTGGTTTCGGGTCCATACCACCACGAGTTTCGAACCACTGGCGACGAGCGCAATCCTGGAAGACCGGTAGCTTGCTAGGAGTGATTCGGACCCTTGGGGCTGGCTCCTTCCTGGGTTTGGGGAGCTCTGGCGTCCCTGTCTCGTCAGAGGAGCGAGCAGCGTCATCGAGCCTCTCGATACGTTGTAAGGGTGTCAGAACGCCGCTTGGATCGGCATCTATGGCATCGAAACAGTTCGGATGGTGAATCACGAGCATTCCAGCAAGTGCTGAGGACCCTCCCAGTGAGGCCTCGATGAGCATCCTCGCTGGGTCAAAGATACGTTGTCCGTGGGCCTTGATTTCCGGCTCATCCTCGCCGTCGGACGCATCGAGCCACGGGGAGTGAGTCTCACCGCGTCGCCAAGAGCCCTGACGCAGTGACTCAATCCACATCTGACCGAGCTGGGGCATCGACCGGTCATAGGTCCAAGGAACCCTGAGGCCTTCTCCCTCGCACCACTCCGTGCCTCTAGGAGAGCCCACGATGATTAGTCGTTCTTCGGCTCTTGTGGAACCGACGTAGAGGAGTCTGCGGGCCTCAGCGCTCTTGCGTGCCTGGTGAAGGCTCCTGACGTGCGACCAGAGAGCGGTCTTCGGAGATTTCTCGGTTGACCACGGTTTCGGATTACCTGCGAAGAGTTCTGGGCTGACGATTAGGCGGCTGGTGTCTTCGCCCATCAGATTCGTTTGTCTGTTCGAGAACATGTCAGCCAGTATCACTACCTTCGCCTCTAGTCCCTTGGCGCTGTGGATTGTCATCACCCTCACAGCGTTGCTAGGGGGAACTGTGTCCGCTTCTAAGGAATCTGAACTGTTCTCGCGCAGGTCGCGAACCTTGTCTGCAAGGACCATTGGATCGCCCCCAGCCTCGGTAGACAGAGCGCGGATGACCTCGACAAACTGCTCTACGTCCTGTCGTGATACCGGGTCGGGGTATGCGGTGAGGATGTCAGACCTATCGATCGTCTCCTCAAGCAGGTCGAGCAGACGTGAAGAATTGGAGAGCTCGCGCCACCTAGACACCAGCGCTCGCTGACGCGCGTTGACTGTATGCTCCAAGAGTCTGATTAACAGATTATCCCCCAACTTCGAGTCGCCTATGAAAGCCTGCAGCTGCGCGTCATTGAGTCCAATCAGGACGGAGCGTGCGACCCAGGCAGCGTGATGACGAGAACGCGGTCTGGCGATGAACTGAAGCAGTCCTTCCAAGGCATGGGCCGCCGGTCTGTTGAGCAAGCCCCCCTCACGATCGACCTGAGCAGATATCCCCTGGTCATGGAGGTGCCTGATGACGATGTCCCTTAACTTGGGTCTCGTAGGTAGTAGAATCATGATGTCACTTGGCAAGACCGCCCCCCCGGAATCGACTTGGTGCCACTGCCCGTTCGCAGAACGGACTCTGACAGGAGAGGCTTCAATCAAGCTCCGCACCCGCAAGGCGATTAGCATCGCCTGTCTCTCTAGGGAGTTTGGTTTGCCAGGACCGAAGGGATCCAGTGGAATAGTAAGGTCTGTGGATGGGTCGTCGTCACCTCCGGTGCTCAATGGGCATAGCCACTCTATCGAACCGGGATTGTCCTGCTTCTCGGTGCTCGGGTGCAGGGTCTGAGGGATTGCATAGAAGTCGCAGTTGGGGAAGTGACGATGCCTATGGGAGAAGACGTCGTTCCACCACTCATTCATCGTCTTGAGCATCCCGCCCTCGGTTCGATAGTTGACCCTTAGCAAAACCATGCCCTCCTTGCGGGCCTGGATTTCCTCACTGCTGGGGGCAGGGAGGTTACTGTCGGTCGCATCGAAGGGAATCCAAGTGACCAAGTCGCGGCCCCCCTTCTCCATGTGCTCGGAGGCAGTCACGATGGTGGCCGTGTGGTCGTTTCGAGGGTCACGACTGTGGGATTCCCGCCTTAGTGCGGGGTTGCGAGTTAGTTCGGGTAGTGTGCTAAACTCGTGGGCATTGATTGTCCTGAGTATCCTAGCGAATTCTAGGAAACCGGTGACCTCGGCCTGCCTGAAGGCGTAGATGCTCTGCTTGACGTCGCCGACGTAGCAGACGGTGGGCTGCCATGGGGTATCTGGGGTCTGCGGGTCGCCTTCCTCAGTCTCACGCTTGCCCCACAGTCTCGACAGGAGCCTCCACTGCAAGGGGGAGTTGTCCTGAGCCTCGTCAATGATGAAGGCTCTATACCTCTTCCTGATTCGCCTCAGCAACCCGTACCTGCTTTCCAGGTCTGCACGAATGGCACCTAGATGGGCTGCGAAGGCACCCGCTCTGCTTGGATCTACCTCCAGTCTGGAGAGTGCGGTGAATGCCGCGTCAATGTGGTCGTCGCGCCATGGGCTGTCGTCCATTGAGTCTAGGGCTCTCTGTATGGAGGAGGGGTAGAATGTTCTGCATATGGCTGGACAGTTGGCGAGAAGCAAGTCTCCCGCTAGTCTCAGAATGTCATCGAAGTCATGAACCTCTTCTCGCTCCTTGAGTTTCCGCATGACTCCTTGGAAGCCCAAATGGACGAGGTATAGGTCCTGTAGGTTGCGTACCTCTGCCTCGAGGGTGAAGTAATGCCGCTCGGGCTTGGAGTTGTTGAGGCGTTCGGGGAGAGGCATGGGTAGTGGGGTGAGTGGGGGCTCCCAATCGGCGGGGGTCTCTGGGGGCAAGGAATCGTCCAGCAGCAGTGCGATTCGCGAGAAGTGCAGGATAAGCTTGCCTTGGCCACTTGACCACGTATCCTTCAGAGTCGATATGAGCTCCTTCATACTGTCTCGCACACGCACCTTCGTGCTCTTGTCAGAAATTTCGGAGTACTTTCCGATGCCAGGGGTCCAAGAGTCGGCAGGGAACTGATTGAGTGGAAAGAACGTAGGCTTCGGACCCATCAGGCTGGCTGGACTGACCGTGCAGACCAGTACATGGCTCAGCCATGTCAGTTGCCCCCATGCATCCCCTGGTGGGCCTGCCTTATCCAAGGCATCCAAGCATGCCATTCGGGACTCGGCTGGCCATCCCCCTACGGCTAGTACCGCGATGTTCTCCCTGACTAGCTCGCAGAACGTCGAGATGATTTCGTGGACCTTATTCGCGTGCTCAGCGATATCATCGGGATTGATGGATGCTATGATTTGCCGGTGCAGCAACTCAGGCGAAATT
>Ga0257111_1000061_pt1 | contig 39375 bp, 31 predicted proteins | sample LP_taG_6_FD_191567 | JGI IMG/M metagenome (GOLD analysis project Ga0257111, IMG submission 191567) | Marine microbial communities from Northeast Subartic Pacific Ocean, Canada - LP_J_2015_P26_500m | ecosystem: Environmental > Aquatic > Marine > Oceanic | place: Canada: Northeast Subartic Pacific...
AACCGTGGGATGGAGGTTTCTTGGTCTTTATACATGGTAAGAGGAGCTGGTACGCAAAATCACTACAATTATGTTACAGTTTCTGTTTATGATGGATTAGGTAGTCTAGATCGAAATATTGATGATGAAGAAGAGATTATTAGTAAAATATATTCAAATGAAGATTTAAGTAGATTTTGGAATAGAACTTCGGAAGCCCGTTTACATACTGGACGAGATGTCTTTTTTGTCTATGATCAAGCCCTAAAGGGTAATAATAAAGAATTATCCGCTTTTAGTTCTGGTAAAATAGGCCAAGATATAACTGTTACCTTCATGCAAACTCTTGCAGGGCAGAATGCTGTTGGACTTGAATCGAAATGGTGGAAGTCTATCCACAAGGAAAGAATTAAACGGAAAATTATCAACTCATGGGAGGTTTTAACAAAAAGGTTTGTAGCATTTGGACAAACACAATTAGATCACGATTATGTTACTTGGGAGAATTATACTACTTTTTCTACGATAGATGATTCATATAATAGTGACACTTTTACAAGAGCAGTAGAAAAAGTCCATCCAGATGTTGATTTTAGCGAAGTGAATGAAGCGACATTAAAATCAAGGGATATTCTTAGATCTGAGATTTGGGAACTTGTAGATCATCTTAATTAATAAACTAAATTAATAAGCATCAAGGCCCACATTCGTGAGGTTTTTGATTCTAGATAGCTAGTAATAAATAACTAATTCTTTCACTAAACTTGTTTTAGAGAACATTTTCACGGTAATTTCTTTATGATAAAGCGGCTTTGTCCGATGTATAAATTCTACATACTGTTTTTCACATTTCTAAACTGCCTATTCTGTCAGCAAATTTCTTTATTACCTACACCATTTGATATGAGTATTGATCAATTCCGTGGTGATGAAATGAAAACGGAAGTTGTCGTAAATCTAATGATTCCAAAAAAGTTATTTCAGTGGGTTGATGATGGTAATGAATATAAGTTTGAGGGCTTGGTTAATATTCGTGTATTTATTAATGGAGAAACTGCTGCTCAAGATGCATTTCGGATACTTGAAAAATCAGTAGATAGACCTGGACTTAATGAGAGACTTGTAAGCATGGTCCAACAATCAAGATTTTTGTTAACTAGAGGTAGTGTTGTTTTTACAGCTACAATTACTGATTTATCATCAAAACAAGTGTATGTTTCAACAAAAAATGTAATTATTCGGAAGATTGATGATAGTTATTTATCAACAAGTGATTTGATATTATGCACCTTTTTAAAAAGAGAAAAAGAATTTGATGAAGGAAGTATAAATAGGAATGGAATTACTATTACTCCAAACCCTAGTAGTGTATTTGGATTAGGAAGACCAATGTTGTATACATATGGCGAATTGTATGGTTTTAATAATGATAATGGTACATATACTTTAAACTATAAGATTTATAATCAACAAGGTAAGGAACTAATTCATAGAGGTCCCTTCATAAAAAATAAACCGGGCGAATCTAGTGTTGAGACATTTGGTATGAATATCATGGGTCTGCTTGCCGGTAGATATAGATTAAGACTTGATATACAAGATGATCAAACTGAGAAGAATACTTTTATCGATAAGGAATTTTTTGTTGTAAAAGAACAACCAGTCGATTTCAAAAGTAACATCATAATAATTCTAGATGCGATGGAGAATGATGAATTAAATAATTTTTTAGATATAGTTGGATATTTCATGACAGAATCAGAACTTCAAACTCTAATTAAATCTGATAGGACTGAACAAATTGTGCAGATAGCTAATTTTTTTGAACAACGTGATTTTGATTCAGAAACATCTCAAAATGAATTTTATAATCGATTAAATAAATATTTAGCAATTGCAGATCAACAGTTTTCAACTAGAAGCTTTTTGGGTAGAAATACAGATAGAGGTCGGGTATTAATATTATATGGCCGACCAAAAGATATTGAATCATATAATGCAAATGAAGAAAGATTAAGCTATGAAATTTGGCATTATGATGATTCAGATAATGGATATGTATTTATTTTTATTAATAAAGAAGACGGGTCTGGAATGTTTGAACAAATTCATTCAAGTCATCCAAATGAATTCCGTAACTACCGATGGAAAGATATGATAATTAGAGGAACAACTAACTTAATCGATTTTTGATAATTATTTAAATAGGAGTATAAATTATGTATAAGTCTATAGATGCTTTCATGAAAAATGTTATTTCAAGATCACCAGGTGAGAATGAGTTTCACCAAGCTGTGCATGAAGTAATTTCTTCTATATGGGAATACGTTCAAGACCATCCACAATATATTCATGAGGGAATATTAGATCGGATCATTGAGCCTGAACGGGTAATTATATTTCGAGTCCCATGGCGTGATGATCGTGGAAAAACGCAAGTTAATCGGGGCTATAGGGTGGAATTCAATTCGGCTATTGGCCCGTATAAAGGAGGTCTGCGGTTTCACGCTTCAGTAAATCTTAGTATATTAAAATTTCTTGGTTTTGAGCAGATATTTAAAAATAGTCTCACCACATTGCCTATGGGTGGTGGGAAAGGCGGATCAGATTTTGATACTAAAGGAAAATCTGATAATGAGGTTATGAGTTTTACCCAATCATTTATGTCAGAACTTTTTCGTCACATTGGTCCGAATACCGATGTGCCTGCCGGAGATATAGGGGTTGGAGGTCGCGAGATTGGTTATCTATTTGGTCAATATAAGCGATTACGTAATGAATTTAGCGGCGTATTAACCGGAAAAGGCCTGAATTGGGGTGGAAGTAGAATTAGGCCAGAAGCTACTGGTTATGGTACTGTCTATTTTGCGAATGAAATGTTAAAACGAAAAAATGAATCTTTTGAAGGAAAGACTGTAGCTATTTCAGGATCAGGAAATGTTGCTCAATATGCAACTGAAAAAGCAACGAGATTAGGTGGAAAAGTTGTTTCTATGTCTGATTCAAATGGAACAATTCATGATCCCAAAGGTATTGATGAAGAAAAATTATCATGGATTATGGATTTAAAGAATATTAAGAGAGGTAGAATTAAAGATTATGCTAAAGAATTTAAATGTGAATATCTCGATGGTAAGAGACCATGGTTGATTCCTTGTGATATAGCATTACCATGTGCAACTCAAAATGAAATTAATACAGGTGATGCAAAAACATTAATTAAAAATGGATGTATTTGTGTATCGGAAGGAGCAAATATGCCTTCGGATCCTGAAGCAATAGATATATTTATGAAAAAGAAAATTCTATTTGGTCCTGGAAAAGCTGCAAATGCAGGAGGTGTAGCTGTATCAGGATTGGAAATGAGTCAGAATAATATGCGTCTATCCTGGACAAGAAATGAAGTAGATCAACGCCTACATCAGATAATGAAAGATATACATAGTCAATGTACTGAATTTGGTTCTGAGGGTAATGATTATATAAATTATGTTAAGGGTGCAAATATAGCAGGATTTATCAAAGTTGCTGATGCAATGATTGATCAGGGTGTTGTTTAATTATATTCCACTGGCTTCTTGCTCATTCATCGGTTCTATATCTATTGTTTTAGGTTTCAATATGATTCCATTGCCAGTTTGACCATCAATTTTAATTCGCAAAGGTCGTTCTAATTTATAGCAGGTAGTAAACTTTTTATTTTTAACTACCTTTTGTTTCTTTAGCCAGTTATAATCAAATGATTCATCTTTAGAGTTATTATCTATAGTAAAATATCCCAATCTCATACTAGTAACATTTTGAAAAAAGTGACTTCCAAAGGAAGGGTCAACTGGAAAATCTTTAATTCCAATTTCAATAATTGCACTTGCACCACTTATTTGTTCCCAGCTTACAGGTATTCCTAACCATGGATCAGCAGATCCCCATCGACCTGGACCTACAAGTATGTAAGGGGATTTATTTACCATTATATTATTAAATTGATGAATTTCTTTAGCAATTGCTTTCGTATTTGCAGATCTGAATCTTTTTGGATCAACAAGAACAATATGTTGAACGCTATCAATAAACCCATCGCCTAATGTTACTTTACTATTACATAATATTGATTTTGATGTTTCATTATCCATATTAATTAATTCTCTCGAGCCACCCATAACCATAGGTTTAATCTGTAGAAGTGAAAATTCGGGACTTTTATTTTGATCTTCAAAAATATTGACAGCAAATTCTATTTCCACTTCACATCCAAGAGAATCTTTACCCATTTCTAATAGATCATTCAATATATCAACAAGGGGAAGCATCGACCATTTCAATATGGGGGTAAAAGTAATTACTCTAGTTCCATTCTGAGATAAAGTATCCCTAATAATATTATCTTCATTAGAGACTACGCTGCCAGACCATTTTAATGATCCATCTTTTTCAGCTATTTTCAAGTTAAAGGAAGATAAGTTTTTATCTTCATTTTTTAAAGATGAAGAATTATTACCTTTTAATCGCATTGCATAAAAAGAATTTTGAGAGCTATCAATAGTTGCTTTAATAGAATAATATTGTGGTAGTATTCCTGGATATTTTGGTGAAAACCGCAGTGATTTTTCGCCATTTGCAATTGTACGTCCCAATCCAAGCGCTAAATGAGCTACTCCTTCATTCCTTTTCATATATGATATAGGGTAAAAGTTAAAACTTTGAGCAGTTCCGCTAAAAGAAGGATAATAACGATCATTATAACTTTGTCCAACCATTTCCATTAATATAACAGCCATTTTTTCTTCTTCAATCCTGTGTACAGATCTGCTTATAAGTGATTTAGGATCTTGATAAAAAGTAGATGCATATACAAGTTTTATTGCAGTAATTAAATCGTCTAGTCTTTGTTTGGCCTTAGGTTGATTGTTTGGAAGCATATACGTAGCATACATCCCTGAAAGAGGTTGATATTGAGAATCTTCTAGCAGACTTGAAGACCGTACTGCCAAGGGATACTTTACTGATTTAATGAATAATTTAAGTGACTCTATTAAAGACTTAGTGAAAGTTGATTTAATAAATCTATTATTTATTTGCTTATTAGATTTATTAGATAATGCATCATTCCATAAATTATTATCTCTCATAAACTCATCGAAAGAATCTGTTCCAATAACAGCAACATGTGGAATATTAATTATTACATCTGGATAGCTTTTTCTTATATTTGAAGATCGAATCATTTTTTGAGCAAATGCTAATCCTCTTGCTTTACCTCCTAATGACCCCCCAGATATTTGTATAAATCGTTTTGAATGATCAAATTTACCACGCTGCATTTCAACTACTTGTCTAGCCTTGAGATTTTGAATTGTATTATTAATTAGCTCGATTAAGTAATTTCGATGCTCAACTGAATCCTTAAAGTCAGCATAATTTATAGGACGCACTTTTGATGCTAAACCAAGATATCCATGTGCAGCTAACCAATTAGAAAAATGATTACTTTTTGCATGATAAAGCAATGATTGCTCCGGGACACTTTTAATTGCATTAACTAATTCGTTTAAATCAGAAACTCTAATTATTTCTTTACCTTTTGGTGTTCGAAAAATCAAATCACCAAATCCAAAGTTGCTAACGACAAAATCTCTCAATTCTCTGAGTAGTGCTGGAGAATCTTTATATAAGAAATGAGCTTGTACTTCTTTGGCAAGATTAGCGTTTTTATTATGTTTTGACTGTAGCATAATTGGTATGCTTGGATCAATTGAACGTGCCCAGCGTGCAAACTTTACACCTGCGTTCTTATCAAGCTTGTCCTTTTTTGGAAAACTAATATCAGAAATGATACCTAGTGTGCTCATTCGAAAGCGCTTAAAATATCGTTCTGCTTCTTCATAGGATCTTGCTAGTAGAATTCTTGGTCGTCCCCGCATATATAACAATCTTTCATGATCGCTAGCACTTTTATCTACCATTTCTTTGACTTGATGACTTATTTCTTTATAAATCATTGGTAAAATAAGAGAATAATATCTAGGAGAATCCTCAATAAGAATTATACATCGAACATCAGCTTTTTTAATATCTCTTTTAATATTCATTTTATCTTCAAGTAGTTTTACAATAGCCAGTAAAACATTTGCATTTCCAGACCAAATAAAAACGTTATCAATAGAAGATTTTTGAAATTCTTCAGGCAATTGTTTTATCTCTGATTCATCAAATGCTAGTAGAATAACAGGTTTTTGTGGATACAATTCTTTTATCTTTGAACAAAAAAGTATGGGATCCATATCTGCAATTCTCATCATCACAACAATTAAGTCAAAATCTTGCCTTGAAAGCATAGTTAAAGCATCTGCGGCAGTAGATGCTTGCCAGACTCGAGGAGCATTACTAAAATTCATACCCATATATTCATGTAATATTTGTTCAGTTAAGCGTCCATCTTCTTCTAGAACAAATGAGTCATATGGACTTGCAACAAGCAATATTTCATGTATACGATGAAAAATTAAATCCTGTAACGTTAGTTTGTCTGCGTGTGTAAATTGTACCGTTTTCATTAATAAAACTTATTAACTACTAATATATATTCTGATAAGAAAAAACTTACTAAGTAATTAAAATGATTAGATCATTAAATTCATTCGATTTAAAAGATAAACGTGTATTAATACGTGTTGACTACAATGTTCCTATTGAAGATGGTGTTGTTAAGGATGCGTATAGAATACAGTGCTCTATTCCAACAATAAAAGAGTGTTTAGAATCAGGGGCTTCCGTAGTGCTGATGTCTCATCTAGGAAGACCAGAAGGAAAGTTCAATGAAGATTACAGCTTGATTTCTGTTGGTGAAGTGTTATCTGACTTTTTAGAAATTCCTATAAAATTTTCTCATGACTGTATAAGCGAAGACGCAATTAATGTAACTATTGGTCTTCACCCAGGAGAAGTACATTTATTAGAAAATCTACGTTTTCACAATGCTGAAGAAGAAAATGATATTGAATTTTCAAGATTACTTTCAAAGCACGGTCAAATATATATAAATGATGCTTTCGGCACTTCTCATCGATCGCATGCATCAAATGTTGGTGTGACAGATAATTTTACACATAAAGGTATGGGGTTATTGATGAAGAAAGAAATCCAATATTTGCAGAATAAATTTAAGAATCCAAAAGAGCCTCTAGTGCTATTACTTGGAGGTGCAAAGATATCTGGAAAAATAGATCTTATTGAAAATTTTCTTATTGATGCTAAAACGATTCTAATTGGAGGTGGAATGACCTTTACTTTTTTAAAGGCAATGGGTTTAGATGTTGGGAAATCTATAATTGATGAACAAATGATTTCGGTTGCAAATAAAGTTATTAAGAAAGCTCGCCAAAATAGAGTTAAAATAGTATTTCCAATCGATTTTATTGCTGCAGATTCTATTGATAAACCATCCAAAATTGAAACAATCTCATTTGATTCAATTCCGACCAATATGATGGGCCTAGATATTGGCCCTGAGACTATTAAATTATTTTCTAAAATATTACAAAAATCTGGGACAATATTATGGAATGGTCCTATGGGAGTTTTTGAAAAAAAGAACTTTGAAAATGGTACAAAAGAGATAACAAATCTGCTGTCTGAATTAAAGGATGAAAATATTATAACGATAGTTGGTGGAGGTGATAGTGCCTCTGCAATAAGAAAATTTTCTAACATTGAAAATTTTACGCATGTTTCTACTGGTGGTGGAGCTTCTTTAGAATTATTAAGTGGTAAGAACCTTCCTGCCATAGAGGCGTTGGGAAAATTATGATAAGAAAACCTATTGTTGCTGCTAATTGGAAGATGTATAAGACGCCCCAAGAAAGTATTCATTTCATTTCTGAATTAAACAATTTGCTTTTGGATAAGGAGAAACCATCAATTATATTCTGCCCGCCATTTACATCGCTCTTTCACATGAATGAAATGATATCTGATTTGGATATTAGTCTAGGTGCTCAAAATGTATATTTTGAAAACGAAGGTGCCTTTACTGGTGAGATTTCAATAAATATGCTTAAATCTTGCGGTGTTCAATATATTATTATTGGCCACTCGGAGCGTAGGCATATTTTTAATGAGTCAAATAAAGATACAAATAAGAAAATTCACACTGTATTGGAAAATGAAATTATTCCAATACTTTGTATTGGAGAAAAGCTTGAAGATCGCGAATCAAATAATACACGTGCAGTTCTAATGGAGCAGTTGAAAGACGGTTTAGCAGGTATAAATAAAGGTATGATGGATAGAATAATTATAGCCTATGAACCAGTTTGGGCAATTGGAACTGGAGTGAATGCTCTACCAGATCAAGTTAAAGAATCGCATGCAATGATTCGGAAAATATTACTAGAATTATATGATAATAATTTAAAAAATAACATTCCGATCTTATATGGAGGTTCTGTAAAACCTGATAATTCTGAAGAATTGATTAACACTAAAGGAGTAGATGGATTTTTAATTGGAGGCGCAAGTCTAAATTTAGAAATGTTCTCCAAAATAATAGAAATTGTTCATAATAAGTTTATGAGGTAAGCAATGACAAGTGTTTTAATAGTTATACATACAATAATTAGCGTTCTATTAATTGCTGTGATATTAATGCAAGCAGGTCAAGGTGGAGGCTTAGCTGGAGGTTTAAGTGCTGGAATGGGAAATTCTATTTTTGGAGGACGTGCAGCTGCAACAGCATTAAGTAGAATTACAACATGGTTCGCAATTACATTTATGGCGCTTGGAGTTTTAATTAGTTTATTAAGTGCTCCTAATGTAGTAGAAAATGAATCTATTCTCAAACGTGAGGCAGATGAAAGGTTATTAGATCTATCAGCCCCCGATATACAACAGAATCTTGAAATTGAATAATTCTGATAGCCGAAGTGGTGGAACTGGTAGACACGCTGTCTTGAGGGGGCAGTGGGGGAAACCCTGTGCGGGTTCGAGTCCCGCCTTCGGCACAAATGGAGTGAATAATGGTTAATAATTTGATTAAAAATATTTATATCTTTTCTTTAGTTTCATTGCTTTTCGGTCAGTCTCCTGATCAAGTCTTAAATGATGGAAAAGCTCAATTGGCTAATGGTGATTATGAACAGGCTGAAATTTTATTCAAAAAAGCGCTTGAAATGGACCCAACTTTTTCCCCTGCACTGCTTGAATTAGCAAGGATAAATCTTCGTTTTGGTAAAATGAAAGATACGCAAGAGCTCTTACGTCAAGCTATCGATATCGATCCTGAAAATAAAGAATATAGAGGTGAATTTGATCGTATAAATGAAATAAATACCTTGATGAGTGATGCATCTAGATATATGGGAGATAGTGATTTTGATAATGCTTTTGAAAGTTATAGAATTGTTTTGGAAAAGTTCCCTTTTTTCTCTGAGGCAGCTTTTAGTAAGGGCCTTGTAAGGTATCGCGAAAAAAACCATGATGAAGCTGTTGCACATTTTAAAAAAGCGTTAGAAATTAATCCTTATCATGAAAAGGCTAGAACTGCATTAGACAATGTTACTAAAAAATCTTTTAATGACGGGAATCGATCTTATAAACGTGGTGATTTAGATGGTGCACTAGATTCTTATAGAAAAGTATTAGAATTTGATGAAGATTTTTATCAAGCTCATTATCAAATTGGTGTAATTGAAGCAAAAATGGGTAATCGTGATCGTGCAATTGATCATTATGAGTCTTCTCTTGTAATTAATCCTAATTTTTATAAAGGTTGGTTTGCGCTAGGGCTTTCTAGAAAGTCCAATGGTGATAATTTGGGTGCTATATCAGCATTTAACTCAGCTGTTGATGTTTATCCAGCATATGATAAAGCCTATGGCGCTATGGGTGAAATTTATTTGAATGAGAAAAACTTTGAAAAAGCTATTGAAGTTCTTAGTGCATCTGTACAAGTAAATCCTAATTATTCTAAAGGATACTCTACTCTTGGGGTTGTTTATATTGAAATGGAAGAGTGGGGTAATGCTGTAAATAATCTTGTTCTTGCTACTACGTATAATGAAAAAGACGCAATGTCTTGGTATCGGCTTGCTTCAGCTTATAATAATCTTGGGGAATGTGTAAACGCACAGGAAGCTGCAAGAAATTCGACAGAGTATAAGAAAAATTTTGGTGGAGCTTGGGTAGAACTTGGAGTTTCTACTTGGTGTAATGGAAAGGGGAATAAAATTGCTGCTGTAAATGCATTAGAAAAAGCGCGAAAAGATAGATCATGGAGAAAGATAGCAGAGTATGAGATGGACCAAATTATGAATCCACAAAAATATCAGAATTAAATAAATTAATTTTATAAGAATAATATAATGATAAAGGCGGTCATATTTGACCTAGACAATACTCTTTTAGATTTCATGAAAATGAAAGAGTATGCAGTTAAAGCAGCTATTGCTGGTATGATTGAAGCTGGTTTAGTTATTGATAATGAGGAATCCTATAAAACTATAGTTTCTATTTATGAAAAAGAAGGATGGGAAAATCAGCAGATTTTCAATTATTTTTTAGAAAGAACTGTAGGTGAGGTAAATAATAAATACCTAGCAGCTGCAATAGTTGCCTATAGAAGAGCTCGTGAGGCTAATCTATTATTATATCCTAATGTTAATCATACTTTGGTTGAATTAATGAAAATTGGAATTAAGCTTGCTGTTGTATCAGATGCTCCCAGTAGAGAAGCATGGATGCGAATTTACTATTTGAATCTTCATCATCATTTTGATATTGTGTTAACATTTGATGATACTAATGCAAGAAAACCTTCTCCAATACCATTTCAGATGGCTTTAAAGGAATTAAAAACTGAACCAAGTGAAACATTAATGGTTGGTGATTGGCCTGAAAGAGATGTGGCAGGGGCAAATAATCTTGGCATAAGAACAATATTTGCTCGATATGGAGATTCATTTGGTACAGTCGATTCTGGAGCAGATTGGGATATAAATGATGTTTATGAAATCGTGGGTATTGTAAACGAGTTAAATAGTGCCTGAATATTTTATCGGAACAGATATAGTTTCTGTTTCACGTATTGAAAATATTATTCAACAATATTCAGATAGATTTAAAAAACATACTTTTACAGATAATGAAAAATCTTATTGCGATTTAAAACCAAATCCAGCTATTCATTACGCTGGTAGATTTGCTGCAAAAGAGGCAATTAAGAAAGCATTGTACTCATCTGGTATTATTAATTCAATTAATTTTATTGATATTGAAATCGTATCGAGTGATTATGGCGTACCTGAAGTTCAATTGTCTTACCCTAATTTAAATAATACTCAAGTTAAGGTTAGCATTTCTCATATTGAGGAATATGCAATAGCCTTTGCCGTAGTTTCATTATCTTGAAATTACTTACACAAAGTCAAGCTAAAGAATTAGATAAATTATCTATAGAAAACTTTAAGATTAAAGGTACTCAGCTTATGGAAACAGCTGGAAAAAAAATATCTAAATTCTTAATCGGTCATGTACAAAATATAGATAATCCAACTATTGCGATAGTATGTGGAAAAGGGAATAATGGTGGAGATGGATTTGCTGCGGCAAAATTTCTTCATTCAAATAAATACAACCCCCAAATTTTTTGTATATACAGCTTGGATAAGCTTAGTCATGAAGCGCGATATTTTGCTGATCAATGTATTGATTTGGGGATTAGTATTCAATTTTCATGTATCAATTTGATTGATGATTTGAAATATGATTATATAATAGATGGATTATTAGGCACTGGTGTCACACAACCTGTAAAAGAAATACTTTGGCCTTGGGTTACTAAAATGAATAAATCTCAGGGTAAAGTTATATCTATTGATATACCATCAGGATTACATGCAGATATTGGTATTGCAGAACCTGAAGGTGTGCGTGCTGATTATACAATAACAATGGGATATCCAAAAGTAGGATTAATGATGAGGGATGGCCCCTTACTATCCGGTAAGATTTATGTTGCAGATATTGGTTTTCCTGATGAAGCATTAAATTATTTAAATGGTTTAAAATGGAATTTTTTATTAGAAAAAGATATTTCATATTTGCTTAAACCGTTAAATGTTGATACAAATAAATATAAACAGGGTAAAGTATTTATTATTGCAGGTTCAAAAGGAATGACAGGAGCGGCAGCGCTTTGCTCTTTTGGAGCTTTTAGGGTTGGAGCTGGATTAGTTATTTCTGCAGCTCCTCGATCAATTAACGATATTTATGAGAAAAAAATGACTGAGGCAATGACAATGATTTGCGATGATGATGATAAAGGTTGTTTTTTATTAAAAAATTATGAAGAGGTGTCTAAAAAAATTGATTGGGCTGATGTTGTAATTATTGGTCCAGGAATAGGTCTAGATAATCAAACAATTCATTTTGCTGAAAAAATAATAAGAACTTGTAATAAGCCAATTGTTATTGATGCTGATGGATTAAGAGTATTTGCTAGAAATAAAAAATTATTTGATAATATTAAAGTTCCATTTGTCATTACACCTCATTATGGCGAAATGTCTAGTATTTTGGATATTGACTCTCAGCTTATTAAAAATCAATTTCCTAGTATTGTTAATAATTTTATGGATTCTTTTAAAGGAGTATTAGTAGCAAAAAATGCCCCAAGTTGTACTTTTTTTAGAAATAATGTTCATATTAATTCTTCTGGTAATCCTGGGCTATCTACAGCCGGAACTGGAGATATTCTTGCGGGGATGATTGGAGGGTTTATTGCGCAAGGATTAAATATAGAAGACGCCTCAAGATTAGCTGTATATATTCATGGAAAAGCTGCAGATAATTATGTTAATAATAACGGAATGCGTGGAATGATAGCTTCTGATATATTAAATGAAATACCATCCCTGCTTTCACATTATGAAAATTAAATCTTATCAAAATTTGTTAATTATTTATGGTATAATAATTTTATCAGTATCAAGTATTCCAGGACACTCTATTCCTAGATTTGTTTTGCTTTCTTGGGATAAGTTATTACATATAATTGAATACTCTTTTTTAGGTTTTTTAAGTGTTAGTAGCTTTAATGATAAGTCAAAGAATCAAATTATTATTATATCGATAGTTTGTTTATGTTTTGCAATATTTGATGAAATATGGCAATCATTTATTCCTGGTAGATTTTCAAGTGGGTTAGATGTAATTGCTGATGGAATTGGTATAATAATCGGAAGTATATTTGCTTCAAGATATAATTCCAATAAACTGTGATTTATTATTTTTCTATAACAAAGTTCCAGCTACTAATTATATAGGATTATAGAGTATGGACAAATTTATTGTTAATGGTGGTAATCAAATTTCAGGTAAAGTAGATATTAGTGGTGCAAAAAATGCTGTATTACCATTAATGACTGCAGCTTTACTTGTTGATGGAAAAACTACAATTAATAGTGTTCCTGATCTTAGAGATACAAGAACTATGATACGATTATTAAAAATCATAGGAGCTGAAGTATCATTTGAAGCTAATTCAATGTCCGTAAATGCCTCTAATATTAACAATCTTGAGGCGCCGTATGATCTTGTAAAGACTATGAGAGCATCATTTTATGTTTTGGGTCCTTTACTTGCAAGATTTGGTGAAGTAAGAGTGTCTCTTCCTGGAGGATGTTCTTGGGGTCCAAGACCTGTTGACTTTCATTTAAAAGGATTGGAAAAACTTGGAGCAAAAATAAGTCTTGAGAGTGGATATATATTGGCAAAAGCAAAGCATCTATATGGGAATAGGATATGTTTTGATTTTCCATCTGTAGGTGCTACAGGTAATATATTAATGGCGAGTGTCTTAGCGATAGGAGAGACCTGTATAGAAAATGCTGCCAAAGAACCTGAAATTGTACAATTATGTGAAGTTTTAAATGATATGGGTGCAAGTATCAGTGGTATTGGTACCGATAAATTAATTATAAATGGCGTAGATAAATTAGACTCTATTGATATTGATGTTATTCCTGATCGAATTGAAGCAGGTACATATTTGATTGCTGGTGCATTAATGGGCGACATTACTCTTAATAATTGCAATCCAAAACATTTAGAAGATTTTATAGATAAATTAAAATTAGCAGGTGCAAATATTTCCTCTACCGAAAATTCTATATCAATTAATAAAATTGATTCGATAAATCCTGTTGATGTTACTACAGAGGTTTATCCAGGTTTTCCAACAGATTTACAAGCTCAATGGATGGTCTTTATGTCAGTTGCAAACGGAAGATCAAGTGTTATTGACACTGTTTATCATGATAGATTTACACATATCCCTGAATTAAATAGATTGGGTGCTGATATACGATTGAATGAAAATAAAGCTGAAATTAATGGTGTAAAAAAGTTAATAGGAGCTCAAGTTATGTCCACAGATATTCGTGCAAGTGCAGCGCTAATACTTGGAGCAATAATTGCCCAAGGTAAAACAGAAATTAGTAGAGTGTATCATATAGATCGTGGTTACGATTCTATAGAGAATAAATTTAAAAGTTTAGGCGTTGATATTGTGCGAATTAATGAATAATGCAATTTGTTCTATTTCACAAAAACATTTACTAAGTTAGTTGCGTTTCACTTTGTGAAATAGATAATTATGCAAATCGTAATAATTGGCGCTGGTGAGGTTGGCTTTCACGCTGCAAAAGCGTTAAGCGAAGGCAATCATGATATTACTGCAGTTGATATAGTGCCAGAGAAATGCACCCGTCTTTCTGATAATCTTGATGTAATCGTTGTTGAAGGGAATGGCGCTAGTCCCAGAATCTTACATCAAGCCAATGTAGAAAATGCTGATTATGTTTTATGTCTTACTAGGGTTGATGAAGTGAACCTTATTGCTGCTCAGCAAGCTCATGAGCTGGGTGCAAAAAAAATTATTGCAAGATTAAGAAATCAACAATACACTACTCGTCATTCAATTATTAAGCCTGAACAATTCGGTGTTGATTTAGTGATTCACCCTGAAAAGGCTGCATGTGATGAAATTATTCGTTTGGTTAAGCATCCTTATGCTGTTCAAGTTATGGATTTCGAAGGTGGTAGATTAGAAATGATCGGTATACGTATTAATGGTGATAATGATGATTTAGTAGGGAAAAGTGTAGGTAAAATTTGCGAATCTAATCCTGATTTTAAATTTGGTGTAATTGCAGTCTTGAGAGAAGGGAAAACAGTAGTTCCTTGGTCAGATTTTATATTTCAAAATGGTGATACACCATATTTTATCCTTCAAGCTGAACATGTTCGTAAGCTTATGGAAATGTTGGGAAAGGATTTTTATAGAAATGATCGTGTTATGATTTTGGGGGGCAGTAAGATAGGTCGTTCTGTTGCTGAGGGTTTGCAAGATGGAATGAATGTTCGTTTGCTGGATTATAGTAGACATAAGTGTGAATGGATAGCAAATGAATTAGAAAATACGATGGTTATAGAAGGGGATGGAACTGATCTTGAATTATTAAAATCCGAAAACATTGAATCACTTGATAGTTTTATTGCTGTTACAGAAAATGAGCAAACAAATCTTATGTCTGGTTTATTATCTCATCATTTTGGTGTTGAGCAGACAATTATTCATATTGGCACTACAGAATTTTTACCTATTATACAAGAAACAGGTATTGGATCTGTTATAAGTAAGAATATGTCAACAGTAAATTCTATATTACGTAAAATAAAAAGTGATCTTTCTGAGACTCAAATTGTTACTTTTGATGAATTAGATGTTGATGTATTAGAGCTTAAGCCAGATAAGGGTAGTGCAGTATGCGGTAAACCGTTATCAGAAGTTTCTTTTCCAAAAGCAAGTATAGTTGGCGTGATAAACCACCATGGTCATTTGATAATTGCAAGAGGATCATCTCAACTAACAGAAGAAGACACTGCTCTTGTTTTTTCAAAGAATTCCGTAACAGATAAAGTTCGGAAATTGTTCATTGCCCAATGAATGTAAAAACAATTTTAAATATTCTTAGCGCCTTATTAACAATTATGGGTTTAACCATGCTGTTTCCTGCGTTTGTATCATGGTTATATAATGAATCTGATGTTTCAGCTTTCCTATTTTCTGCTAGCGTAACAATATTTTTTGGGTTACCAATATGGTTCTTAACAAGAAAAAACAGAAAATTACGTAATAGAGATGGTTTTACTATTGTAACCTTTTCATGGATTATCACAGCTTTTGCTGGCGCTTTACCTTTTTATTATTCTGGGTCAATCCCCATTTTTACAGATGCGTTTTTTGAGTCCATGTCAGGAGTTACTACAACGGGGGCTTCAATTATTGGAAATATCCAAACCATGCCTCATTTAGAAAATGGAATTGAGAGTTTATCTCATGGTATACTATTTTGGAGATCTTTCTTACAGTGGGTAGGAGGAATGGGTATAATTTTATTTACTATTGCAATTTTACCATTACTTGGTGTTGGTGGTGTTCAGCTATTTAAAGCGGAAGTTCCTGGACCAGTTACTGATAAAATAAGACCTAGAGTAAGAGAAACTGCAAAATTACTTTGGATTGTTTATTTAGGTATTACTGTAGTTGAAACAATTTTATTAGGTATAGCTGGCATGGGTTGGTTTGATGCTATATGTCATTCATTTACTACAATGCCAACTGGAGGTTTCTCAACTAGAAATGCAAGTATAGAAGCATATAATAATGGAGTAATTGAATATATTATTATAATATTTATGATTATTGCTGGAACAAACTTTTCACTGCACTTTAGAGCGATATCTGGAAATTTAAATAGTTATAAAATTGATAAAGAGTTCAAAGCATATTTTTTTTTCATTCTTTATATAACTATTATAATCTTCCTTTGTATAGGTATTAATGGTGATTTGAACGAAGAGAATTTTAGATCTTCTCTATTTCAAACAGTATCAATTCTTACAACTACAGGGTTTTCTAGCGCTGATTATGAATTGTGGCCGTATTTTGTCCAGTCTTTACTATTATGTTTAATGTTTATCGGTGGAATGGGCGGATCGACAGGTGGTGGAATGAAGATAATACGTATATATGTTTTGTTTAAATATATGGCGCACTCAACTCAACGTATGCTTCACGCAAAAGCAATTATTCCAATACGTATAGGTGATCGATATATTTCGGAAGATGTAATAAAAAATACGCTTGGCTTTTTCTTATTTTATGTTTCAATTTTTGTTTTTACTACTCTTGCTCTGACATTAATGAATGTAAACCTTGAATCAGCTATTGGTGCTGCAGCTAGTGCAATTGGAAATATCGGTCCTGGGTTAGCAGATTTTGGACCTAGTGATAATTATGCATTATTACCTTCGTTTGGAAAATGGTTGCTTTCTTTTTGTATGTTATTAGGAAGATTAGAAATTTTTACTATAATGGTCATTTTTAGTAATGTATTTTGGAAATAATGGAAATTGTTGATGTCATATTTAAAGATAAATAATAATAATTTAATATCAGAAGTTATAATAGATCGTCCACAGGCATTAAATGCTATGAACCCTGATGTTATAGCTGAGTTTTTAGAAGTAATTGAAAACGTAATTTCTGATGCAAATACTGGTACCATAATAATTACTGGATCTGGAGATAAAGCATTTATTGCGGGAGCCGATATTAAAGCCATGCAAAAAATGAATTCTGATGAGGCTCTGAATTATGGAAGAGCTGGTCAAAGATTAACTGTGATGATAGAATCATCACCCAAGCCTGTTATTGCTGCAGTAAATGGTTTTGCTTTGGGTGGTGGATGTGAATTGGCTATGGCATGTCATATGCGAATTGTATCTGAAAATGCTAGTTTTGGGCAACCAGAAGTTAAGTTAGGCCTCCTTCCTGGTTGGGGAGGAACACAGAGATTGCCCAAAATAGTTGGTGTAGGAAATGCAATTGAACTGATAACTACCGGTAAAATAATTAATGCTGAAGAGTCTTATAGAATTGGGTTAGCAAATAAAATATGTTCTTCAGATCAACTAATGTTTGAATCAAGAAAATTAGCTTCAACAATCTTAAAAAACGGTCCTAAAGCAATTAGTTCCTCTCTTCGATGTATTAATGCTGGGTTAATGATGGATATAGAAAAAGGTATGGAGATTGAAGTAGAAGAATTCAGCGAGTTATTCCGCCATGAGGAACGTATGGAAGGATTAACTGCCTTTATAGAAAAAAGAGACCCAAAATTTCGTCAATAACTTTGTATAAATGATTTATCATTATTGATGAATTTAAATTATACTACATATCGAATAATTTGCTCTCACCCATTTGGGATTTCAAGAAGTACACATGATTTTTATGATATTGTGTACGTCTATATATCCGATGGAGGATATGTTGGTAGAGGAGAAGCCGCTCCCTCTCTAAGATATGGTGAATCAACAGATAAAGTAATACGCCAATTAGAATCTATAGATAGTTTGAATAGTATGACTTTAGACGAAGGAATATTATGGTGTAAAAAGAATGCAAATGGAATTAGCTCTTTAGAAGCATCGTTAAGTACAGCCTGGTTAGATTTATGGTCCCTAAAGAAACAAAGATCTATATCCGACTTTTTTAAATCAGGTAACAATATGTTATATACTTCATTTACTATATCAATAGGAGATTTGGATTTAATTCCAAAGAAAATAGAAGAGGCTAAAACTTATAATATTTTAAAAATAAAATTAGGCGTTAATGAAGAGCATGATAAAAACATAATTAAATTGATACGAAATGAAACAGATAAGTTAATAAGAGTAGATGCAAATGAAGGTTGGGATCTAGATACTGGGAAAAAAATGTGTAAATGGCTCGCAGATCATAACGTTGAATTTGTAGAACAACCGTTTAAGGCTCAAAACTTGAGAGATACCGCTAAATTAAGAGATTTATCTCCATTACCCTTAATTGCTGATGAAAACAGCATTAAGTCATCAAATATTCCTGATATTGCTCATGCATTCGATGGAATAAATATTAAATTGATGAAGTGTGGTTCTCTATTTGAGGCTAAAAAGATGATTGACTTAGCGCATGAATACGATATGAAAATTATGTTAGGATGTATGGTAGAGTCATCCATTGGTATAACAGCTATGTCAAATCTATCACCTCAAGTAGATTTTGCAGATTTAGATGGCAATCTTTTAATTGATAATGATCCTTATATTGGAGTTAAAATTATTGATGGTAAATTGAAACTACCTTCTGGCAATGGATTAGGCCTCACATTAAACCCTGAATACAAAAAAGATTTTAATAATTTAAAATGAAGATATTGAGGATTGAACATATTGGAATAGCAGTTGAACGACTCGAGAATCGTTCACCCTTTTGGGCGCATGTTTTAGGAATAAAACATGCCTCAACTGAAATAGTAAAGCATGAAGGTGTTAAAACAGATATTTATGACACAGGCAGTGGAAAAGTAGAACTGTTAAAGTCAATATCAGATGATTCAACAATAGAAAAATTTTTAAATAAAAAGGGTGAAGGAATACATCATGTATGTTTACAAGTAGATGACATAGAGCAAGCAATAATTGAACTTAAAGAAAATAATATTTCTATAATATCTGAAAAACCATCAATTGGAGCTGAGGGTTATAAAATAGTTTTTATTCATCCAAAAAGTACAGGCGGTGTCTTAGTTGAATTAGCTGAAAAAGCTACTTAACCATAGTTCTTTCCAATTCTTCAGTTTTTTTCAAGATAAATTTCCAAGCATTTAATACATGATCTTTAGTCGTATTTGTTTGTCCAATAGAAAATCTTATGGTGTACTTATTATTTAATTTTGTATGTACTAAATACAATTCTCCACTTTTATTTAATTCGTTTAAAAGTAGTTTGTTAAATTGATTGGATTCTCTATATCTAAAACAAACTAAATTAAGTACTGTTGGAGCCATTACCTCAAATCTGTTATCTTCAGTAATTAAATCCGATAAGAACTTCGCTGATTTAATGTGTCCTCTAATATGTGACTGTATTCCATTAATTCCATAATATCTAATAACGCTCCATAGTTTTAAAGCTCTAAATCTTCTTCCTAGTGGTACTTGCCAATCTCTATAATCAAATACCGCATCTGACTGACTTACCTCCGTCTTCAAATATTCTGGATTAATTGTAAGAGACTTAATCAGTGCTTCTCTATCAGAAACGTATAAACAACTACAGTCAAAATTTGTTAGTAAAAACTTATGTGGGTTAAAACAATAGCTATCTGCATAGTCTATACCATCATGAATAAACCGATATTCAGGACATATTGATGCAGATCCCGCCATAGCAGCATCAACATGAAGCCATATACCAAATTCATTACATATTTCTCCAATTTCATTTAATGGATCAATTGCAGAGCTTGATGTGGTGCCAATAGTAGCACAAACAAAAGCAGGGATTTTTCTATTTTTTATATCTTTATTTATTGCTTCGCGTAATTTAATAGGATTCATAGCAAAATCTTGATCCACTTCAATTAGTCTAATATTTTTACTTCCAATCCCAGCTATTTTTACTGCTTTCTCTATTGAAGAATGTGCTTCCATGGAAGTATACACCCTGATAGAATTATCAAATCCGCTTTCGTTTATTTTTCCATTAGATATTTTTTCTCTAGCAGCTATTAAAGCACAAAGAGTTGCACTAGAGGCAGTATCCTGGATTACACCTCCTCCAAAACTGTCAGATTTAAACTTTTCTGGAAGATGGAGCATATCTACAAGCCAATCCAATACATGGCTCTCCAGTTCAGTACAAGCTGGACTCGAAGCCCATAACATTCCTTGAATACCTAATCCACTAGATAAAAGATCACCTAAGATTGCTGGTCCAGTAGCATTGCAGGGAAAATACGCAAAGAAATTAGGTGATTGCCAGTGCGTTACTCCTGGAATAATCTTATCATCCATATCAGTTAAAATATTATTAAAATTTTCACCATCTTTTGGTGGGTTTTTAGGAAGACTTTTACGCAATTCTCCAGGCTTTATCGTTGATAGAACAGGATAAGATTCAATATTTTCGTAATAATCTGCTATCCAGTCAATTACTTTATATCCATTTTCTTTGAATTCATTAATTGACATATGAATTGTATCTTTATTATTCATAATTTTTTCCCCATATTATTTATGATTATTGAATTTATAATAGAATATTTTAAATGATTATATCGAACAATTGTATAGAAAAAGAGTTCATTTTAAATATCTAAAAAAAGTAAATTTCTTTAATGAATGATTTATTAAATAATAAAATCACCAATATCCCGCAAAAGCCAGGTGTATATCAATTTATTAATGATAAAGGTGAAATTATTTATATTGGAAAAGCAAAAAATTTACGCACAAGAGTCCGTTCATATTTCCAAAAGAATAAATATCAGACTCCTAAAAATCAATCAATGATAAAAAGAATTCTAGATCTGGAATGGATAGTTGTTTCATCTGAAGTAGAAGCTTTATTAACAGAAGCAAATTTGATAAAAGAAATTAAACCTCATTATAATATTAATCTTAAAGATGACAAATCATTTCCTTATATCAGAATTACGAAAGAGGCTTATCCAAGAATTTTTATCACTAGGCAGATCGTTAAAGATGGTTCTCGATACTTTGGTCCTTATACGGATGTTTATGTATTGCGTAGATCTCTTAAAGCAGTTCATAAAATTTTTCCGATTCGTAGTTGTGATTTTCTACTAGATAAAAAAACGATTCAATCTTTAAAAGTAGATTTATGCCTTGATTATCATATAAAAAAATGTGATGGTCCTTGCCAGAATTTAATTTCTGAAGATGAGTATAATAAAATGATCAAACGAGTTATTTCTTTTTTACAAGGAAGGACTACGGAGACTGAGGTATATATTAATGATCAAATGTTGCAAGCAGCTAATGATACTAGATATGAAGATGCGGGAATGTATAGAGATCAACTTAATGCAATAAAAAACTTTAAGGATAGACAACGTAAAGTTGCTGCAGATTTTGATGATCGTGATGTTATTGCTTTATCCAGAAAAAATAATATGTGTATAAGTGTAATTGTAAGGATACGCAATGGAAGGATTCACAGCCGTGAAAAGATATCTATGAATATTTCTGATGAGACTGATTCAGATATAATCGAATTAGTTATTACTCAATTTTATCTGAATTCAGATTTTATACCTAAAGTTCTTAATGTATCAGATATACCAACTAATAAGACACAATTGATTCATTGGTTAAAAGAAAAACGTAATGGTAATATAGAAATTAAATTACCTATTAAAGGTGATAAAGCAAGAGAGATTAGGTTAGCAGAGCAAAATGCAAAGTTATTACTAGGAGAGTGGATAATTAATCGTACAAAACGTCGGGAATTAATCCCAAAGATGATCCAACAATTACAAGAAGATCTACAACTTAATATTCCCCCTCGTCGAATTGAAGCCTTTGATATATCACATTTGGGTGGAGAAGATACAGTTGCTTCAATGGTAAGTTTTATGGATGGTAAAGCAAAAAAGTCTGAATACAGGAAATATAAAATTAAAGGAGTCAATGGTATTGATGACTTTGCTTCAATTAGAGAAGTAGTTGTAAGGAGATATCGGAAATTAAAAGATGAAAAATCATCATATCCAGATCTTATTCTAATTGATGGAGGTAAAGGTCAGTTGAATATGGCTATATCTGCGCTGCGCGATCTTGGTCTAGACTATCTGTTAGTTATTGGTTTGGCTAAACGATTAGAAGAAGTTTTCGTGCCTGGGAATTCTGACCCTCAATCAATACCAAAAAATTCTCCTGGTTTGATATTATTGAGAAAAATTAGAGATGAGGCTCATCGTTTTGCATTAACGTATCAAAAACAGAAAAGGAATAAGAAAGTACGTGAATCAATTTTTGATTCAGTGAACGGAATGGGCCCAAAAAGAATACAGTCTTTATTAAGATCATTTGAAGGAATTGAGAATATAGCAAATGCAGATTCAAATATTATTGCAGATAAAGCAAATATACCGTTAAAGATTGCTGAAGATATTTTTTTAGTAGCAAAACAATTTCAGATGGAACAAAAATCTAAGTAAGCCATCTTTTATAATCGTATTATATAGTATATAGTATTGTATTTTGTGTGATAAATATCAACTTTATGTTGAAAAAAAACTAGTAGATTGCCTTGATGTACCGCTTCCGATATCAATTTTATGTTTTAATAATGATTAATCTTTTATTTGGGCAAGAAATTGTCCAAGATAGAATAATTGTTAAAATTGCCCCTGATATTTCACGAGCTGATTTTAGTGCTTCTTTAGATACAAGTAAATATATCATTGAGAAAGTATTAGTGAGAAGGTTAAATATTGTTAGTATAAAATTAAAAAATGATATGTTAGAACCTTTAAATGCTATAAAAGAATTTCGTAGTAGTCCCTTCATAGATAAAGTAATTCCTGATACGAAAGTAACAAGACGAAATATTCCAGATGATACTCAGTTTGATCAACAATGGTCTCTAAATAATACGGGACAAAGTGGTGGTACTATTGATGCAGATATTGATGCAATTGAAGCGTGGGATATATCCACAGGTGGAGTTACGCCCCTCGGTGATACAATTGTTGTTGCTATAGTTGATGGAGGGATGTTATTAACACATGCTGATTTAATCCCAAATCTATGGACAAATTTGGGAGAAATAGCAGGCAATGGGATTGATGATGATAATAATGGATATATCGATGATATCCATGGATGGAATGCATATTCATCGAATGGTTCGATTCCAAGCGATGGTCATGGAACTCATGTCGCTGGAATTGTTGGAGCAAAAGGAAATAATGGTACTAATGTTTCCGGTGTGAACTGGGATGTTAAATTAATGGCTATAGGAGGTTCATCTGGTACTACATCAATAGTGTTAGAAGCTTATGGATATGTATTAGATCAGCGTGCAATATATGATTCTACAGGAGGTACATCTGGTGCGTTTGTTGTAGCTACAAATAGTAGTTTTGGGGTAAATAATGCTGATTGTAATAGTGCTACTTATTCTCTATGGAATGATATGTATAATGCTATGGGCCAATATGGAATTCTTAGTTGTGGTGCAACAATGAATAATAATTCCAATGTGGATGTAACAGGCGATGTGCCTACAGGTTGTGATAGTGACTATATGATTTCTGTAACAAATACTACTAGAAATGATTCTAAAAATAGTGGTGCAGCTTATGGGGCAACTACGATAGATCTTGGAGCTCCAGGTACACAAATATTATCAACATATACTGGTGGAGGAACTTCATTGCTATCAGGGACTTCAATGGCTTCTCCACATGTTGCTGGTGCAGTAGGCTTTATGCATGCTTCCATGTCAGCGGGACTAGCATCTCTATTTCGCACAGCACCTGATCAAGGAGCAATTATTATTAAACAAATAATCTTAGATGGAACTGATCCATTATCTTCGCTTAATGGAATCACAGTAAGTGGTGGTAGGCTTAATTTATATAATTCTGCCTTAATGAGTATGGAATACTTAGCTGCAGATTCTTTAGATCCAAATCCTGTCACAAACCTTACAGCAAATACATCTGAATGGTATCGTATTACTCTAGAATGGGATGATCCTACAGAATTATTTAGCGGTGATCCTATCCCAAATTTTATGATTGATATATTTAAAGATGAAGAAATTGAAACATCTATTTGGTCTGGTGTAGAGACCTATACGGATGTTGGATTATCAGCTAACATAGAATACCATTATTCACTTATAACTCGGATTATTGATAATGATTCAACAAGTATAAGTGTCTCTATTCCAGTTATTCCGATTGGAGGAAATTGTCAGCCTGGCGATGTTACAGAAGATAATATAGTAAATATTTTGGATGTAATAGAATTATTACGATTTAGCTTAGGTTATTATGAGCCAACCGATTTAGACTATTGCAAGGCAGATTTAAATTATGATAATATTCTTGATATAATAGATGTTCTTATGCTTATGGATATAATTCTAGGGGTATAATAAATTGGAAAATAAATGAAAGATATTTCTGTTGAAACAAAACTTGACCTCCCGTGTAGTAGAAGAAAGTTTGTAATAGATACCTTAGCTGGTATAGGGTCCATTACAATCGGTAGTTTTATTATTATTAATCAAGTTGCTTGTAGTAATGATGCAAATCCTGTAACTCCAAATGGACAAGATATATTTTTTTTGGTTGATGTTTCTTTATCAGAGAATAGCGCATTACAAGTAGTAGGAGGGACATTAGCTTTGCCTTCCAATGCTATTGATAGTCATGGGATGCTTCTTTATAGAGAAAACGAAAATGTTATTAAAGTGTATAGTAGAAATTGTACTCATGCTAATTGCATAATTGATGCATATTCTTTTTCGGGTGTTTCAACATGTTCTTGCCATGGGAGTGCATTTGATTTGAATGGAAATGTTCTTAATGGACCTGCAGAAAATCCATTAAAACAATATAATGCTACTATATCTGTAGATATGATTACTATCACTACATAATGAAAAATCTAGAATATAATCTTTTTATTATTTTACCTATCCTTTCAATTCTTGTATTCATTTCACTTGTTTCAATCGCTATGCTAACATACAATGGGGGGAATGCTATCGATCATGATAGTCAAGGATATTCTTTTGCAACAAACTATTTAAGTGATTTAGGAAGGGATATAGGATATTCCGGAAATAATAATCAAGTATCGTTTTATAGTTTTAATTTATCATTAATCATAATAGGCATCTCATTTTTAATATATTTCTTATTTTTACCATCCTTACATAATACAAGCCCTGTATCATTACTATTATCGAGGGTGGGCGGGATATTTGGATGTTTTGCAAGTATTTGCTTCGCAGGTGTAGGATTTACTCCATCAGATATATATTTTGACCTGCATGTCTTCTTTGCAAACTGGGTGTTTCGTTCTATGAGTTTAGCTGTCTTTTTTTATTCTTTGACTTTCCTTTTTATTAACAAGGATAACTTTTATTTATCATTAATATTCTTTTCTAGTGGACTCATTGTTTTATCTCATATAGTAATAGCAGATTTTGATTTTGCCTTATATATGTCCAATCCTCACAACGCGAAAGTTCTATCACAAAAAGCAGCTGTTATAGCAATGATATTTATGGTGCCTTTAATGGCAATAATTAACTTAAGACAATTAAATAATAAGAAAATTTCTTTAAGGGTATTTGGGTAATAATAAATTAATTTTTATAAAAGTTTTTGAGCAAAGGAAAGCCTTCTTTCTTTTAGATTTAATTTACTTTCTAATAATAATAATTTTTTTTCAATATCATTTATAGAAGATTGTTTATCTTTTGCACTCTTATTCTTTAGTTCTTTTAATATTTGTTTTTGCGCAGCAAGTGTTTGCTTTTCTTCGAGAAATTGATTTAAAAGTAAACTATGTATAACATTTTTCATTTCATTAAATTCTTCAGGATCAAATAATCGAGTGAGAAATACTATTTTTCCATTTGGATCAATAATTATATTTCTAGTTATACCACTATTGCGATCAGCGAACAATGCAAAAATATCGGCTCCAAGATCCAGTGCAATTGGGTAGGTTACTTTTACTATTTTAGCAAATTTATTTATAACCTCTGCAGATTCATCTCGATCAATACCAATAACATTTAGATCAACTTTTTTGTATACCTTCCAAATTTCTTTTTCAATATGAGGCATTTCCTCTCGACATACATGACACCAGCTTGCTGTAAACTGCAGCATAGTAACATTGCCTTTTAAATCTTTACTATTTATTTGATAACCCTCAGGAAAATCCATGATGAATTCCGGCAATTTATCTCCAACCTTTACTATGTATCCACGTTCATCAGGTATTTGAGCAAATAGAGTTGAAAGACTTGTGAGAAATAGAACAATTTTAATCATATTTTAAAACCATTATTTGTCATCCATTTATTATTTACAAATTTACTTAGGTAGTTTCTAATGCTATCTGGAAGTATAACTAGTACATTTTTATTTGAATCGAGATTTTTTGCTGCTTCAATTGCTCCCCAAACCGCAGCCCCAGATGAGCCACCAATTAATAATCCTTCTTCCTGAATAAGCTTCCTAGCCATTGCAAATGAGTCTTCATCGCTTGTTTTAATATATCGATCAACTAATGAATTATCTAAAACATCTGGGAAGAAATCATATCCAATTCCTTCAACATGATAAGGAGTAACATCTGAACCGCCTCCAAGTATTGATCCAATTGGATCAACTCCAACTATTTCTATATTTGAAATAGATTCTTTTAGTTTTTTTGCAATACCAGTAATTGTTCCACCTGTTCCAGTTGAAATAACAACCATATCAAGATCTTCACCAAACTCATTTAGTATTTCCTGTGCTGTTCCGTTATAATGAGCATCTGGATTATTATTATTACTATATTGATCAAGAATATGAGAGTTTGGTATTTCTTTATGAAGCTGTTTCGCAACACCAAAAAGGCTTTTTAGATCATCATGCGCAACGTCAGTTGGAGTTCGAATTATTTTTGCACCTAAAGCTTTTAATACAACTTCTTTTTCCATGCTCATTTTTTCAGGCATAGTAATAATAAGTTTGTATCCTTTTACTGCAGCAGCTAGTGCTAGACCAATTCCAGTGTTACCAGAACTTGGTTCAATTAGTGTATCCCCCGGTTTTATTCTGCCTGATTTTTCTTCTTCATCAATCATGCGAAAACCTATGCGATCTTTTACGGAACCCCCAGGGTTAATATATTCACATTTTGCAAATAAATTACATCTAAGTTCAGAGCCAACTTTATCAAGTCTTACTATTGGGGTATTACCAATAGCTTCTAATATATTATTTAATATCATATCAAGTTTATTCTATATATTAGTTTAATAATTATTAGTTATACTAGTTTTATATTTTAGAAATATTACCACCACTTATGATGATTGCGATTCTTTTTCCTTTGAAAAAAGATTTACTTTCCAATAACGCAGCTAAAGGTACTGCGCAAGAAGGCTCTATCTTATCATTTAATTTTTCTGTCATCCATTTCATTGTTGGGACAATTTTTTCTTCTGGGGCAGTTATAATGTCTTTAATATATTTTAATATTATTGGAAATGTTTTTGAACCTAGAGATGTTCTTAAGCCATCCGCGATAGTTTCAGGATATTTAGATGGGATAAGTTCTTTTTTTCTTAATGATTGTTGAGCATCGTTTGCAAGTTCTGGCTCCGCTCCAATTATATCTATTTTTGGAGAAATTGAATTAATTGCTAAGGCATTTCCGCTTATTAATCCTCCCCCACCAATGGGAAACATAATTATATCTAAATCAGGAATTTCTTCAATTATTTCTAATGCAATAGTACCTTGGCCAGACATTATACGATAGTCATTATATGGGTGAATAAGAGTAGCTCCAGTTCTTTTCTGATGATACAATAAAGTTTTTTCTCTACTCTCAACAGTAGGTTTGCATTCAATAATATTCGCACCTAATTCTTCTATTAAATTTCGTTTATGTTGTGTTGCATTGGAAGGAAGAATTACGGTAGCCTTGATACCTCTATTTTTTGCTGCTAAGCTCAATGCGGTTCCATGATTTCCAGAAGAAACAGTGATAACGCCACGATGAGCCTCTTCATCATTTAAAGAAAAAACCGCATTTGATGCACCACGGAATTTAAAAGAACCAGAATTTTGCAAGTTTTCACACTTGAAATATATGTCCGAGCCTACTGAATGATTGATTTCTTCATTTGATTTAATAGGTGTATTAATAATATAAGGTTTTATCCTATTATGGGCTAATTCGATAGTTTGCAATGAAAGCTGCATAAATAAGTAAAAATAATATTAATCTTTATATATTATATTCCCCTCGCAATTTAGCATTATTTAATCAAATGAAATATGTCAATAAATACCTTGTAGCATTACTTGTAGTCTTTCATGTCTTACATGCTGGCACTACAGGTAAACTAGTTGGAGTGGTAATTGATAAGATATCAAGAGAACCTCTTGTAGGCGCAAATATTCTTGTGAATGGAACGAACTATGGTACAGCAACTGATTTAGAAGGCAGATATTTTATTTTACAAATACCTCCACAAACGTATTCTGTAACATTTTCTATGATTGGATATAAGGATGTTCTTGTTAAAGGTGTAATAATTCATGTTGATTTAACCACCACATTAAATGCCGAACTAGAAGAAGGTGTGATTGGTATGGATGCAGTAGAGGTTACTGCTCTAAGACCAATGGTGCAAGCAGATGTAACTTATTCCCAAGCAAATATTACAAGTGAAGAGATTGAAATGCTTCCAGTAGAGGAATTGGAAGATGTAGTTGCATTGCAAGCAGGTGTGGTAAACTCAGGCGGGTTACATGTTCGTGGAGGAAGAAGTGGGGAAATAGCTTATATGATTGATGGTGTAGCAGTTACTGATCCCTATGATGCTGGTATGGCAGTTGAAATTGAAAATAATGCCATACAAGAATTGCAGTTTATCAGTGGCACCTTTAATGCAGAATATGGAAAAGCAATGTCTGGAATAATTAATATTATTACTAAAAGTGGTGACTTCAGAAAATACTCTGGAAATATGTCATCTATGCAAGGAAGTTATTATGCAAATGATCAATTATTCCCTCAGTTAGATGTGTTTCGTCCAAATACGATACAAGACGTTCAAGGATCTTTTAATGGCCCTATTATAAAAGATAAATTATCTATATTTACCTCTGGTAGATATAAACGTAATGGCGGATATTTATATGGACAGAAGGTTTTTGTTCCAGAATCTCATCAGTGGAATTCCCAGACAAATAATTTTGAGTATATTAGTCCTTCACATGCACTTTGGGATTCTCTGTATCATCCTTATGGAATGAATGACTCTTCTTGGGTAGCTATGAACTGGTCTGAACAATATACTGGTTTAGGAAAAGTTTCCTGGATTGTTAGTCCCACTTTGAGAATTGCATATAGTCTTAGTGGAAGTGAGACAGCTTCTCAAGGTTATTCTCATGCTTACAAATGGAATCCATATGGTAGATCTCATCAGTTTACCACTAAACTGAGTAATATGTTTATTATGGATTATAGTGTAAATCCATCCACATTTTTTACTCTCTCACTATCAAGATCTGTAAATCATTATAGAACTCAAAGGAGCGATAAAAAAAAATATTATCAGAATCATTCTGATATTTCAATTGATAGTGTAAACTTTTTTGGATTTTCCTTTATTGATACGACGATATCAGCTGATCCAAATTTGTTTTATGTTTCACCAACTGTTGATGATTATACCCCTGGTAATAACTTTGAAGTTGGAGGGCACAGTATGGGGTATTTTGAGCAACAATCAGCAATCAATACTTTTAAAATTGATGGAACTAGTCAGATTAACCGATTTCATTATTTAAAAGGTGGTTTTGAATATCGGAAAACGAATATGATGTTAAACAGCTATACTGTTCAGCTGGCTGAGTATACCGGGTATACCCCGAGAGTCCCAAATGCTATGGAATCTCCAAGTCATAACACCTATGGAAAAAAAGGGAGAAACCCCTTTGAATATGCTTTTTATTTGCAGGATAAAATTGAATTTGAAGATTTAGTGGTTAATGTTGGATTACGTTGGGATTACTTTGACCCAAAATGGAAGACATTAAATGACCCAAGTGATCCGAATATTGATAGTCCGGTAAAACCAATTAACCGTTTTTTTGATTTAGATGGTGATGGACAGATATCGGAGATAGAAATGTATCCTCAAAATCAAAAGAATGATGAAGATCGTATGGATAGTAATGCGTTTGGCGAATCATGGTACAAAAGTGCTAAAGCAAAATCGCAATTAAGCCCTAGGTTCGCTTTGGCATTTCCTATAACTGATAAAGGTCATATGCATTTTTCATACGGGCACTTTTTTGCAATTCCACAGTATAGTTATTTGTATACAAATCCTGAATTTGAGATCCCTGCTGGTAGTGGAACTGGTTATACAATGGGTAATGGAGATTTAGAACCTCAACGTACAACACAATATGAAGTTGGTTTTTCTCAACAAGTTGGTATGGATATTGGAATAGAATTAACGGGCTTTTATAAAGATATTAGAAATTTGAACGCAACAAAAATTATCCAATCATTTGTTGCAGGTGATAAATATGGATTATATATCAATCAGGATTATGCTAATTCAAGAGGGGTTACTGTTGCTCTTTCAAAGAGAGCTTCCGCAAAAATTTCTGGAAATGTTGACTATACATACTCCATTTCTGAAGGAAATGCTTCTGATCCTGCAGCGGCATTTAATGATGAAGCGTCTAATATCGAACCTGAAAAAATGCTTGTACCACTTGATTGGGATCAACGACATACCTTTCATACAACATTATCATATCATCCTTTAAAGAATTCAGGTGTAGGAATAATATTTAGTTATGGCAGTGGGCTTCCATATACTACTCAATATCTTGGGGTTCGAACATCTTTTGAGAATAATGCAAGGAAACCAAGTACATATAATATTGATTTACGTAGTTATTACCATTTTCAATTTTCAGGTTTAAAGATATCGCTAAGTATGAACATTTATAATTTGTTTGATATTAGAAATGAATTAACTGTTTTTTCTGATACTGGAAGATCAACATATACTCTGGTGCCAACATATACACCTCAATATAGTGGCCCAGGATATAATAGTTTGGATGAGTATCTTATCCGACCAGATTATTATTCCAGTCCAAGACAAATAAAAATTGGATTGAGTGTAAATTTTTAATGCGAATATTATTAATCATCCATTTATTTTCATTTATATTTTTATTTGGTCAAAGTCCAGATAAGTATTTGCAAGGGGTAGAAAATCGTGCGAAAAGTCTAGATGTCACTGATCGTAAATATGGGGATCATAATGGAAACCGTATTTTTAATAGATTCTATAATTTTGGTGGCATTGGAGATGCTGGCGGTAGTTTATCTGGCATATATCCTTATGGATCTGGACATTCCTACTTTTATGAATTTACGCCGGTAGTTGCTGCAAGCGTTATTGATACTAATGGCAATCGTGTTCATATAGTATCTGATGGTGCTGTTGGTTTAAAAGATAATTCTCCCCAGGGATATCAATGGGGTTTTGAGCCGCTAACTGGTTATGCGAATCCGAATCAAGAAATTATGGCCATGAGTGATAAGTCCTTTACTTGGCCTGAAACATGGCCAAATCGTGATATCGATTGGGATGGATTTTGGAATGGACAATACGGAAAGTATGTTCGAGCAGATCAGGAGTCCTATTTTGTGATGGATGATTATTATAATGATGAATTTTCCCATTTTCCTGATTCAACTGATATTAGTTCTTTTCCTAAACGTAGATCTGGTCTTGGAGTAGAACTTGAGGTGCGTATTTACCAATGGAATCATCCTGCAGCAGAAGATATAATTATTGTTACTTATTGGATAACAAATGTGGGCACATCTCGTCTTGATAGTGTGATATTTGGAATGTATGGCGATGCAGATATTGGAAGTACAAATGGTGATTATACTGATGACGATGCTTGGTTTGACGTAGGAAATGATATTGTGTATCAATGGGATCATGATGGTTGGAGCAATGCCGATGGTGGTTTTAAGCCAGTGTACTTTGGGTGGAGCTTCTTGGAATCACCAGGTAATCCCCATGACGGCATTGACAATGATGAAGATGGGATGATTGATGAAAGCCAATTTGATGGTATTGATAATGATGAAGATTGGTTAGCTGAAAGGGATGATGTAGGATCTGATGGACTTGGTGCTTATCATTATGGTTATAATGGTCCTGATGCTGATGGAACAGAAGGAAACGGAATCCCTGATCTTGGGGAACCAAATTTTGAAATAACCGATAATGACGAATCTGATCAGATAGGGCTAACTAGTTTTTACTCATCGCCTTATCCAAGTATATATCCATCAAATGATGAAATCATGTGGAGTCAGCTGCAACCTGGATATTTTGATGTGACAACGCAAAATATTGATCAAACATTTTTGTATGGTTCTGGATTTATTGGTTTAGATCCAGGAGAGAAAAAGAAGTTTGCTGTAGCAATGGTGTTTGGTAATGATATGGATGATATATTAAGGAATACAGTAACCATGCAAAATATTTATGATAATGATTATAATTTTGCTAAGCCCCCTTTAAAACCAAACTTAACTGTAGTTCCTGGAGACAAAAAGGTTACCTTATTTTGGGATAAAATTTCAGAAAATTCTTTAGATGCTATATATGGATCTGATTTTGAAGGATATAGAATTTATCGAAGTACAGACCCGGGTTTTATAGACCCTTATGTAATTACTGATGCATATGGAAATAATACATTTAATAAACCGATTGCACAGTATGATTTGATCGATAGTTTAAAAGGACCTCATCCTGTTGCATTTAATGGAATACAATATGATATGGGAACAGATTCTGGTTTAGAACATATGTTTGTTGATAGCAATAATGTATATAATGGAATGACGTATTATTATGCAGTTGTTGGATATGATAAAGGATACGATCTGGATTTCTATGAATTAGGTTTTAGCGAGCAAGATAATCTCTTGCCTATTGCGCCATCGGAATGTTCAATTATTGTAGATCTTGATCGTAAAGGCAATGTAATCAATATGAGTGAAAATGCAGGAATGGCTGTTCCAAATTCGACTGTTGCAGGATATATGGGGCCAAACACCGCATCACTTGGACAAGAGTTTGTTGTGCATGATTCAGGATATGCTACTGGAAGAATTGAAGTCCTTACTGTAGATCCTAGCGCGGTACCTGAAGATGCAACATATTCACTAACTTTTAATCAAAATCTAGGCAGCCCGTACGTTTTTTATTCTGTTCTTGATGAACAGATAAAAATGGAGTCATTTGTTTTAGCTGGTGGATATGGGGCTTTAGAACATAAAAATATAGATTCCTCTTCTGTTTTTGTTACAGATGAAACTGGTGACATGGCTTATGTCTTAGGCCGTGATTATTCCATGGATTATGCGAATGGAATGATCATTGCATTAGAAAATGGCTATTTAGAAGAAATGGGCACATATGTTGTTAGTTTTAAATACTATCCAATATTTAATAGTAGTTCAATGGCAGGTGAGACAACCAATCCAATCTTTGATGGAATGAAAGTATTTATATATAATTATCCTATTGCTGTTGATTTTGATTCTTCTGGCTGGCTTGGTTCTAACTCACCTTATTGCTATAGAATCTATGATCAAAGAATTCACCCAGCTGATTTTGAAATTATTTGGGAAGGTAATCTAGGTGACTCTATTACTTCGGATTATTCAAATCTTCCTTCGCCATTTAGGATAAGAAATATTACTGAAAATAATGATGTGAAATTCCGTATTTATGATACGAGCAATAATGGGAGATGGGATCCATCAGAACCTATTTTATTATTGCCATACACTGGCATAGTAACTCCTTATATGTTTGTTCAATTTTTCCCTGATTCTATCATATGTCCGTATAATGATGATGAGTATTTGTATGATACTACAACTACAATAGTAAAAGGAGATCGTTTTCGAATATCAACCAAGCGCCCATTTACCAATCAAGATAAATTTCATTTTACAACAAAAAAATCATGGGTAGATAATGAATTGGCTAAACAAGAAATGGATGATATTGCCGTTGTACCAAATCCCTATGTAGTGACAGCCCGTTGGGAGCCAAAACATATTTATGTTTCAGGGCGTGGTCCACGTAAGCTTGATTTTATTAATTTACCTCAAGAGTGCACTATTAAGATTTTTACTTTATCTGGATATTTGGTAGATGAAATTAAGCACACTAGTCAATATGAATACGGGACATATTCATGGGATATGTTATCTAAAGATGGTCTGGAAATAGCATATGGTCTATATATTTATCATATCGATGCTCCTAACATTGGAGAAAAAACAGGAAAATTTGCAGTTATTAAATGATTCGTTATACAAAGATAGCAATAGTTTTATTTTCTCTTTCTTTATCTTATGGGCAGATAACTGGAAGTGTAAGTAATGTTGCCACTACAGCTGCTTCTTTTTTAGATATTGGTATTGGAGCAAGGTCTTTATCTATGGGTGGCGCATTCGTAGCGATTGCTGACGATCCTACAGCTTTATACTGGAACCCTGCAGGTATTGTTAGTATTGAAAGTCCTATGGCGCACTTTTATCATTCGCCATGGATTGCAGATGTAAAATTTAATCATAGTGCAGTAGTAGTACCCTTAGATCGTTCAAGTACGTTTGGTTTTTTTATTACTTCTGTTACTATGGATGAAATGCAGGTACGTACTGTAAAGTCACCACAAGGTACTGGAGAGTATTTTTCAGTTAGCAATGTTGCTTTGGCTGGATCATATGCAAGAAGATTAACGGATCGTTTTTCTTTTGGAGTTAACATGAAATTTATTCAAGAAAAAATTTGGCATATGAATGCAGGTGGTTTGGCAGTGGATTTAGGAAGTCTTTTTATCACAAAAAACAGTGGTTTGCGAATTGGCATGTCTGTTTCAAATTTTGGTGGAAAAATTTCCATGGATGGTTATGATACGGAAGTAGATTATGATGTTGATGAAACGATGTATGGGAATAATGATAAGATTGACGCAAGTCTAAACTCGATGGATTGGCCACTACCGTTAGTTTTTCGTGCAGGTGTAAGTAAAGACATTATTCAATCAGATAAGATCAAATTAACGGTTGCAGCTGATGCAATTCATCCAAATAATAATGTTGAATATCTAAACCTAGGTTTTGAATATGTATTTCAAAATATGATTTCTATTCGAGGAGGGCAGTCCTTTTATGGGATGGATCAATCTAAAGAAGGCCTCACGTTTGGCATTGGTTTAAATTACCAAATACCAAGGGGTCCAAAAGTTTCTTTTGATTATGTATATCGCGATATTGGGGTTTTTGACAATATCCCAGGGTATTCACTAAATATAATTTTCTAATAATTATGTCTACAAGTAAGAACCTTTTATTGGTTTCCTCTAGCGGCGGTAAAAACTTTAATTTAGCATCCAATTTAAAAGATATAGTCGATTCTAAATTTCATTTAATGACTAAATTAATTAATCTTGAACTCTATGAACTTCCTCTTTATATGCCAGGAATAGATTCGGATAATAAAGTTGCAAAAGAATTAAGTTGTGAATTCGAAAATGCTGATGCTTTTATTTTTTGTGCTCCTGAGTATAATGGCGGCTCTCCTCCTATATTAACAAACGCAATTACATGGATATCACTTTCAACCGATAATTGGCGAGATGGTTTCAATGGAAAATTAGCTTTGATCGGTACAAATAGTGGTGGTGATGGGCTTAGATTTTTAAGCTCATTTCGGTCTCAATTAGAATATATGGGAACGATAGTATTTCCAAAAACAATATCAGTTAATAAAAAAATAGAATTCAATATAGATTCTGCGGAGCGGACTCTTCAGAGTCTAATTGATTTATTGTAATCTATATTTAGTAACAAATAAAAAAAGGGCTAAGAGCCCCTTTTTTATTAAATAATTAATTAAACAGAATTAGCCAATCTTAATTTTTCTTCCTTCTGTTTTGATTTCCTTTGTTTTCGGCAAGGTTATCAATAGCTCTCCATTATTAAACTTTGCAGCTATTTTATCCTCATTCACATTATCAGGAAGACGAAAACTTCGGTTAAATGAACCAAATTGACGTTCATGAATTTTGTAACTATCGTAAGATTTATCATCTCCTTTTATGCGTTCACCTTTGATAGTTATTACTCCATCATGAATATCTAATGATACATCTTTTTTATTTAATCCTGGCATATCAGCCGATAGAATAAATTCTTTTTCCGTTTCATGTATATCTACTGCAGGACAATATGAATTCCCCGTTGAATATATTGGAAAATCAATATTGAACATATTGTCAATAATTCTATCATAATCTGATATTAAACTTCTTTTTGGATTCCATTTTACTAGTGTCATATATCACTCCTTTTCTTTAATTAGTTTCACTTTATTATACGCAACTTTTGTGCCAAGTATATTTCTAAGTATTATTTATTTATAACACTGCAATAATGACATACATTAGCGATGTTTTGTCAATAGAGTATGTAAATATTGCAGATAATTATTTATGTATGTTCAAATTAGAATAAAAAATGTGTAATATTTAATCCCTAGGATTTGATGAAAATGAGTGATTTAGCATTATTTGGTGGAGACCCAGTTAGAAAAACGCCTTTTTCTTCATGGCCAAGAGTAGTAAATGGTCAAAAAGAGAAGTTAGTTAATACGTTAATTAATGATTCTTGGGGTATTGGTAGTGAGACTATTAAGGAACTCGAAGATAAATTTGCAATATTCCAAGATGCAAAAAATTGTATCGCTATTAATACTGGAACCAATGCATTATGGGTTGCATTGAAAGCAGCTGGAGTTACTTCAGGAGATGAGGTTATTCTTCCGCCATATACATTTATAGCAACAGCAACTGCTGTGCTGACGGCTAATGCAACGCCAGTTTTTGTTGATATTGATCCGGATACATTTAATATTGATTCAAATCTAATAGAATCTGCGATCACAGATCGCACCAAAGCTATTATTCCTGTCCATGTCGGGGGTAACCCTGCAGATATGGAGAGAATAATAGGTATAGCAAATAAGTATAATTTAATAATTATTGAAGATGCTGCTCAGGCACATGGCGCGGAGTGGGATGGTAAGAAAGTTGGCGCTTTACACAAAGGGGGAATATTTAGCTTTCAATCATCCAAAAATATGAGCGCAGGAGAGGGAGGTGCGGTCGTATCTAATGATGAAGACTTTATGGATGCATGTTTTGCATATTATAATTGCGGAAGGAATCGCGATGGGGATTGGTATGAGCATCATATTGTTGGAGGAAATCATCGCATGAGTTCAATGGCTGCGAGTTTACTTATACCTCAATTTCAAACCATTGAACGTGACATGCGTATTCGCGATAAAAATAGAGAAAAATTGGATAAGTCATTATCAGAAATGGGATTAGAAATAACACATAGATATAAACAAGTTACAAGAGAAGCAAACCATCTATATTTGTTACGATATAAAGAAGAGAAGTTTAATGATATATCAAGAGAAAAGTTCTTTGATGCAATGAGAGCAGAAGGTGTGTATACTTATGCTGGTTATAATCCATTATATAGAGAAGAGGTGTTCCAAGGAAAAGGGGATGATTTTCCATGGTTAAAAAATTTAAATTATAGTAATATTTCATGTCCGGTAACTGAGCAAATTTCGGATTATCAATCTGTATGGCTTACACAAAATCATTTACTTGGTGATGATAGTGATATGCAAGATATTATTAACACATTTGAAAAAGTAACAATAGCATTAAACAAAAATCCAGAGAAATTTGATATTTAGTTAAAGGAATAATTATGGAACAAATTGATTTAAAGAATTTATTATCAGCAATTGATGTTCCAGCCGATTGGGTTGGAATTAGAGAAGTGAGTGAAACTCATACACCACGTATTGTTCGAGATGGTATTCCCCAGATGAACGCTAGTCATACTACTCAGGGATTAATGGTCGAAGTGCTTGCCAATGGTCAATTTGGCTATTACGGTACACCAAACATGACAAACGAAGGTGTTGCTAGGGCCGCCCAGAAAGCTTTTGCACAAGCACAGCTTGCGTCCAAATATGCAACATTTCAATTTACTCAAAATGCTCGTCCAGCTAATATTGGATCTTATCAATCTCCGTTTGTGAAGAAAAAAGACTCTTTGTCTCCAGGTGAACTTAATAAACTACTTCTTGATGCGTATAATCAACTAAAAGTAAGCGATAAAATTGTTAGTGCTCGTGCTTTATTGCAAACGATTCAGACTATGTTTCGTTTTGTGAGTTCTAATGGCAGTAATATTTCGCAGGATTTTCTTATGTTAGAATTTGATTTATCCGCTACTGCTGCAGATGGAGCTAATCAGCAGACACGTACTTTTGGAGGTATGCGTGGCAATTGTCTTCAAATGGGTATGGAATATTTTGATAAGCTAGAACTACTTGCTCAATCACAAAAAATAGGCGAACAAGCAATCGAACTGTTAGATGCGGAAGAATGCCCAACTGGTGAAATGGATTTGGTGATTGCTTCAGATCAAATGATGCTTCAAATCCATGAAAGTGTAGGGCATGCATTAGAAGTTGATAGGATTCTTGGGGATGAAAGA
>Ga0257111_1000062_pt1 | contig 39103 bp, 29 predicted proteins | sample LP_taG_6_FD_191567 | JGI IMG/M metagenome (GOLD analysis project Ga0257111, IMG submission 191567) | Marine microbial communities from Northeast Subartic Pacific Ocean, Canada - LP_J_2015_P26_500m | ecosystem: Environmental > Aquatic > Marine > Oceanic | place: Canada: Northeast Subartic Pacific...
GAGTAATATACCTATTAAGGCCGGTACTAGTAGCTCTTCATCGATAGTGGTAACCTGGATTCATTTTTTAAGCCAGATTGCTGATAATGCAAAGAAATTGGATAGAAACACGATAGCAGAACTCGCCTATCAGGCAGAGGTTATTGAGTTTAACTCTCCAGGCGGTATGATGGACCAGTATTCGACCTCCTTGGGCGGCTTAATATATCTAGAGTCAAACCCTAAAATTTCTATAGAGCAAATTGACACAAACTTAGGTGCCTTTGTTCTAGGCGATTCCTTGGAACAAAAAGACACAATAGGAATTTTATCTAGGTGTAGAGATAGTCGACTATCTATATTAAATAAAATGAAAAAATTGAATTCTAAAATAAATTTTCAGATTATTTCTCATGATCAAATAGAAGAATACAATTTAACTGCAGATGAAAATAATCTTCTTAGTGGGACAATTAAAAACAGAGATCTTTTATTTGAGGCGAAGAAAGAGCTAAATAAACCTAAATTAGATCAAGAATTTTTCGGAGGCTTATTAAGCGAACATCATTCTATACTAAGAGATACTCTAAGAATAAGCACTCCCAAGATTGAGTTGATGTTAAAATCTGCTCTGGAAGCGGGAGCCTATGGTGGAAAGATAAACGGTTCTGGAGGGGGAGGTTGTATGTTTGCATATTGTCCGAATAATCCAGAGGAAGTAAGAGACGCAATCAATAATGCTGGAGGCAGGGCACATATTGTTTATGCAGATGATGGTACAACAATAAATACGAAATAAAATAGGTGAAAATAATGAAAGATTTAACGCTACTGGTTATGGCAGCGGGGATGGGCTCAAGGTATGGTGGTCTCAAGCAGCTGGATGAGGTTGGCCCTAATGGAGAAACTATCATAGACTATTCAGTCTATGATGCAATTGAAGCCGGGTTTAATAAAGTAGTCTTTATTATAAGACAAGACTTTAAAGATCTGTTTAAAGAAAAGATATCAGATAAATATACTGATAAGATTAATATTGAGATTGTCTATCAGAACTTACACGATCTTCCACAAAATTTTACCTGTCCAGCTGGCAGAGAAAAGCCTTGGGGTACTGGTCATGCAATATTGGCAGCTAGATCAGTTATATCCGAACCTTTTGCTGCAATAAATGGGGATGATTTCTATGGACGAGAGTCATTTAATATTGTTGCCGATTATTATTCAAAAAATCAAAGTGGATTTACCATGGCCGCATTTCAGTTGGATAAAACCCTATCAGACTTTGGAACAGTATCAAGGGGCCTTTGCGAGGTCAATAAAGATAAGTTGGTAACTGTGATTGAGACCCATGATTTGAAAAAAGTTAATAATAATATTAGCTCTGATCGTGAGATCAATCTTAATGGTAAGGAGCCGGCTTCTATGAATATGTGGGGCTTTACCCCAGTATTATTTGATTATTTGCAAACCATGTTTAATAAGTTCTTAAATGAAAATAATAAAAATTTAAAGAGTGAATTTTTAATTCCAACTGTGGTAAATGATCTGATACAACATAACTTAGAAGAGGTTCATGTTTTAAGAACAGGCTCGCAATGGTTTGGAGTTACCTATAAGGAGGATAAATCGTTGGTCAATCAACAGATCTTAAAATTGATTGGGTCTGGTTTATATCCTGAAAAATTATTTTGATAACAAATTACAAGAACAGAAAAAAATGAGTGAACATTCTAATACATTTAAGACCATCACTACCGAAGAAGTGAATGATTTTATCAAAGATAATAACATCACTATACTAGATATTAGGGATGAAGGGTCTTTTTCCGAGGCTCATATTCCTAGTGCAATTCGCCTTAGCGGAAATAATATTGATGAAATTATTGAGAATAGTAACCATGAAGACAACATATTGATCTATTGTTATGCAGGTATAAGCAGTCAAAACGTTGCTCAACATTTTTGCAATTTGGGATTTAAAAAAATATATAATCTTGAAGGTGGTTACACAGAATTTTCCAAAGAACACAACTGACATAGTTTTTTTATAAAATAGTTTATTCGGATATGCTAAGTATTTCAAAAGATGAAATAAAGTCACTAGTGCCGATGGCAGATGCCATAACCTCAATGAGAAAAGCATTCTCCGACTATAGTAATGGTGACTACATAGTCCCTGAACGCATGTCAATGCAAATAGATGATGAAAATGCTACGGTTCTTATCATGCCTGCTTACCGAAATAAAGGACAATATTTTATTACCAAAGTAGTAACTGTTTTTCAAAATACAATTAAAAATCGTTCTAGCCTTATTTCTGCCCGTGTTTATGTTTTTAATAGTTCCAGTGGTGAGATGGTTGCAACATTAGATGGAGATACGATTACTTCATTAAGAACTGGAGCAGTATCTGGCCTGGCTACAATGCTTTTAGCTAAAAAAGATGCGGCTGTTGCAGCAGTTTTTGGAACTGGGGCACAGGCTTATACTCAAATTGAAGCAATCATAAATTCACGCTCGATTGATAGAGTTTTTGTTTATAGTAGGGAGATAGAATCTGCTATATATTTTTCTAATTATATAATTGACACTTATTCTGTTAATGCAAAACCTGGAAACCTACGTGACCTATCTTTAGCAGATATTATATGTACTGCTACACCATCTACTGAATCTCTTTTTAAGCATGAGTATATAAAAAAGGGCGTGCATATTAATGCGATTGGATCCTTTAAACCTGTGATGAGAGAGATTCCAAGTGAAACTATTATTGAGGCTAAGGTTGTGGTTGATTCGTTAAACTCCAGTAAAAAAGAAGCAGGTGATTTAATCTTAGCTGCCAAAGAAACGCAATGGTCTTTTGACAATATCTATTCAGAAATTGGGCAGATCGCAAGTGGTAAAGTCTCTGGAAGGTCAAACGATAATGAGATAACTATTTTTAAATCTGTTGGTTTAGGTATTCAGGATCTAGCTATTTCAGAACTAGTGTTAGATAGATTAGACAGTTAATTATATATTTTAAGAAACCATGAAAATATCAGTAGTAATTCCTACTTTTAATAGAATTAGTTTAGTGGCAAGAGCAATTGACTCGGTATTAAAGCAGTCCTTGAATCCATATGAGATTATTGTAGTTGATGATGGTTCCGATGATGGTACATCAGAAATGATTCAAAATAAATACAAATCGATCAAGCTTATTCAACAACAAAATAGTGGTGTAAGTGCAGCACGTAATAATGGGATAAAACATGCAAAAGGAGACTGGATTGGACTATTGGACTCTGACGATGAGTGGACAGGAAAAAAATTAGAGAATCAGGTTGACAGGTTAATCAAAACCCCTGAATACGATTTTTGTCACACAAATGAGATTTGGATCAGAAACGGTGTCCGAGTTAACCAGAGAAAAAAACACCAAAAATATGGTGGATACATTTTTGATAAATGTTTGGATATCTGCAGGATATCTCCTTCTACAGTTCTTTTTAGGAAAAATATTTTAGATCATGTTGGTTGGTTCGATAATCATCTTCCGGTTTGTGAAGATTATGATCTTTGGCTAAGAATAACGGCAGAGTATAGAATACTATTTATTGATGAGCCTCTGATTATTAAATATGGCGGACATGATGATCAGCTTTCTCACAGTGTAGAAGGCATAGAGTTTTTTAGGATCAAGTCTTTAGAGAATTTATTAGAGAGGTCAGAATTATCGACAGATAATAGAATTATTGCAATTCAAATGATAATAAAAAAATACAATATTTATCTCAATGGGCTAGTAAAAAGAAAAAAACTAGGCGAGGCTGAGCAGATTGAAGAAAAAATAAAGTTTTGGAAAAAAGATATGATTGAGTATTAAGTTCAGGGCTCACGTTAATAATTATATGAAAAATAGAACAATCATATTAGTCACTCTTATCATTGCGGGCAGTCTGTATGCCAGAGACTGGGTTGAGGTTAATTCGCCATCGCCCGCTGAGCCTTCTATCAGTGCCATATCCAGCGGTCAAGAGTCAGTCAAAATTTTCTTTGAGCTATCTGGTTATTTTATTGATAAAACAAATGAGGGTAACAAAATCACTTTTCCAGATGGTGTTTCAATCCTGGAAAAAGGATCACCTGACGTACCTATTATAGCAAGATCTATCCAGATTCCCGATCTGGCTAAAATGGAGTTAAAAGTTTTATCTAGTGACTTTATTGATGTCCCCCTAGATAATCTGATCCCCTCAAAGGGTAACCTTACTCGTGATATAAAGATTCAGGATGTGCCATATGAGAAAGGTGACGCATATGAAAACGATTCTTTTTTCCCGGAAGTTATTTCCTATTTACGTGATCCTCACATTATTAGAACCAAAAGAGGACAGGCTGTAGTGATCCAGCCTATTCAATACAATCCGGTTCAAGGAGTACTAAGGGTTTACACTAATATTATTCTTGAGGCTAGTCCAAATGGAATCAGCTCGGTTAATCCACTTGTGAGATATCCAGATAAGAACAGTGGCGTCAGAGAGATGGAAGAGATCTATAAACAGCACTTTGTCAACTATTCATCAACAACAGATCGGTATTCACCTGTAGATGAGGATGGGACAATGCTGATTATTTGTTACGGTCCATTTATAGAATCTATGCAGCCTTTTATTGAATGGAAAACCAAAAGAGGAATGCAAACAGAATTAGTTGATGTTGCTGACATTGGTGACGCGGATGCGATCAAAACATATGTTGAAGAATATTACTATACCTATGGTCTAAACTTTCTTTTACTGGTTGGTGATATTGATCAGATACCTTCTACCCGTTTTTCTGAGGGCGCGGGCTCAAACAGTCCTTCGGACACTTACTATGGATTTATTCCAATAGGTGATTATTATCCGGATGTTTTTGTTGGAAGGTTTTCTGCTGAGAATACGGAACATGTATCAACAATGGTAAATCGCACGATTGCCTATGAGAGATATCCAGACGCTGAAGGAACATGGTATAAAGAAGGTGCTGGATTTGCCTCAGATCAAGGCCCAGGGGATGATGGGGAAATGGATAATGAACACATGGATATAATTCGTGAGAAGCTTCTAAACTATACCTACACGGAAATAGACCAGGTGTATGACCCCAGTGGTACAGTCGCTGAAGGAGAGGTCGCGATTAATGAAGGTTTATCGGTAATTAATTATACGGGGCATGGTTCAAATGGTTCTTGGGGGAATGGATGCCCAATGAATAATACAAATGTAAATAGTCTTACAAATTCTGGCATGTTCCCATGGATATGGTCAGTGGCCTGTGTAAATGGTGAGTTTCACATAGGGACCTGCTTTGCAGAGACCTGGCTGAGAGCGACTGATGCCGATGGTAGTCCTACAGGCGCGGTTGCGACATTGATGTCAACGGTCAACCAAGCCTGGAATCCTCCTATGGATGGCCAGGATGAAATGAACAGTATTTTTGTTGAGTCATATTCGAATAATATAAAGCGCACATTTGGAGGCTTATCCTATAACGGATGCATGGAAATGAATGATAATTATGGCTCCTCAGGAGATTTGGAAACTCTATACTGGACAACTTTTGGTGATCCGTCCTTTGTTGTAAAGTCAGACACTCCTCAACAGCTGACCGTTGCACATGATAATATCCTGATTATTGGAAGCACACAGTTTAGTGTTCAGACAAACAGTAATGAATCTGTTTTTGCTCTAAGCAGAGATGGTGTGCTCTTAGGTGTGTCAACCGCTGATCAGAATGGTGTTTGTCAAATAGTGCTAGATGAGCCAGTTAATATTCCAGGCACGTTAGATCTGGTCGTAACATCGTATAACCATATGCCCTATGAGACTGAGGTTAATGTGATTGCGCCTGATGGTTCATACATGCTTTTGGATGGTTTTTCTTTATCTTCAGGCTATGAAGAGACCATAACTTATTGGGAGCCTGTAGAGCTTACAACGAGTATTGAAAATGTTGGCACTGAGTCTTCTGGAGAAATTGTTGCAACGCTGATCCCGCAAACAGATAATGTTTATATGACAAGCCCTATAATTGAGATTGACCCTGTTAACTCAGGTGATGTTGTAACTGTTGGTCCTTTTGAATTTGACGTTTCGATCAACACCCCTAATCAGGATGAGGTTGTTTTCCAACTTCATATACAAGATGATGAACAATCATGGGAATATCCCATAACTCTAAATGTTAATGCTCCTGCTTATCAGTTAGCTTCATCTTTTATTTTTGATGGTGGTAATGGTTCTCTAGACCCTGGAGAGAGTGCTACGATACAGCTTGTACTAGAAAATTCGGGTTCGGCTGTTCTTAATTATCCCACATTTACGGCCTATGAAAATGATCAGTATCTTACCCTGGGCGAAGTCGCATCGGATAATGCTTACTATTGGGAGCCTGGTATTTCTGTAGTATTAACGATTGAAGTTTCTGTTTCTGATGATGCTCCACTTGGATATTCTTCTATTGCATGGTTAAATATTGGAAGTCTAAATACAGATTATGAATTTTTATTTCCGCTTCCGTTAACAGTGGGGATGCTTATGGAAAACTTTGAGACTGCAAATTTTTCGGGCCATGATTGGCAAATGGCAGGGCAAAGCGAGTGGTTTATTCAGGAAGATGAAGTGTATAATGGTGACTATGCTGCAAGGAGTGGTAATATAGGGAATAACCAATCCTCAGAAATTTCTGTTGAGTATAACGTGCTTCATCAGGGCTCAATCAGTTTTTCAGCAAAGGCTTCAAGCGAGCAAGGCACTAGCGGGACTATCTATGACTATCTAACCTTTTATATTGATAACGAACAGATGATATTAATCGGGGGAGAATCTTACTGGGATGAATATTCGTTTGTGGTAACCCAAGGTGAACATACTTTTAGATGGGTCTATGAAAAGGATGCTGCTGGAAGCTCAGGAGATGATTGTGCATGGATAGATAATATTATTTTCCCTCCAGGTTCAATACCGCTATTAAATATTAATTTTGGAGATTTAAACCAAGATGGGAACATAAATGTTCTTGATGTTGTTCTAACTGTTTCCTCGGTATTAGAGTATGGGACACTAAACGGCGAGCAAATACTTGCGGCTGATATTAATATGGATGGTCAGGTAAACGTTATTGACATAACCTTGATCATTGATATGTTATTCGCTGACTAAGATTAAATACTATCCTTTTTCAATTATTACCAGATAGAACTGTCACATAGTTTTTAGATATAAGTTAATCTTTTAATTATGACCAAGATCTTTTTCTTTGTTCTTAATCACCCTAAAAAAGTTCTCTTCTGTATAGCTCTGGTTACCTACTTATTTGCATTATCTATAGTTAATCTTAAGTACGACTTTACTATTGAACAGCTCTTTGCAAAAGATAAAGAAGAGACGGAAGTGTATTTTGAGTTTCAGAAAGATTTCTCGAGAGAAGATAATGTATTTTTATTAGTCCATCAAATTCCTGATAAAATAAATTATAGTTTCATTGATTCAATAAATCAGATTACAAATACATTAGACAATAGTCCTTACTTTATAGAGATTATTTCTTTAGCAGATATTTATAATGATGCTAATAAAAAAGAAAACAGGTATATATCATCTAGGCTATTAAATATTGTTTCAAAGGATTCAACCTATGGTTCAATCTGGCTAAAACTTAAAGACGACTATAATACTTTTCAAAAACGCTCTGAGGTTATTGATTTCTTAAAAAGTACTACCGCTGGTTTTGACTGGGAGTGGACCTATTCGGGCATACCAGTCGTACGCAACACCTATGTAGAGTACATGATTAAGGATAATATTAAGTTTATTCCTCCTGTTGCATTGATCTTGGTTATTTCACTTGCTTTCCTCTTTCGGCATTGGCTATATGTTATACTTCCATTGTTTACTGTTGTAATTACTGCTTGCTGGATACTTGGTATTATGTCAATGACTGGAAAAGGATTAAACGTAATGACCTATATGGTTCCAACCCTTTTATTTATTATTGGTGTCAGCGACTCGATTCATCTTTTGTCAAGGCTGAACATATATTTACGGAAAAATTTGGATATGAGAGAGTCACTAGAGCTTTCAATGAAAGACATGGGTGTCGCACTATTTCTTACAAGCCTGACTACTGCCATAGGATTTTTAGCTTTACTATATTCATCAATATCTATTGTTCAAGAGTTTGGGGTTTTTATTGCTGCCGGCGTTTTCTTGGCATATGTATTGACCCTGACGTTTATACCTTCTGTTCTTATACTATTAAAAGACAGAATACATATAAAAGTTCTCAATAGAAACAATACTCGCATTAAGCTTTTAAAGAACGTCTCTAATTTTGTTAAGAAAAAGCCAAAACAGATAGCATTGGTATCTGTTTTTCTAACCTTAGTCTTATCCACTGGTACCTTATATCTTTCAACGGGAAGTTCTTTGCTATCAGACTTGCATCCGCAGAGCGGTTTATACATAGACTTAAAAAATGTTGAGAAATGGTTTGGCGGTATTCTGCCAATGGAAATTATTGTAACAAAAGAGGATTCCGTTGAGGTTACTATGCATGATAGCCTGGTAATGGGTCATGTACAAGAGTTTCAAGAATACGTTTCCAGTCTTTTTCCACACTCAAACTGGATATCATTACAAAAAGTTCTGAAGCAGGTTTTATATGAAATTAGTCCGCAAGCAGAATTTCCACCAGATCAGGAAACATTAGACCAGCTATATATCCTAACACAGAGTCAGACAGAAAGTCTAATCAATTTTGAGGAAACAAAAATTAGAATATCAGGTATGCTGCCTGATCTCTCTTCTGAAGTATTAGACTCTATAGAGGACTCTTTAGAGATTTTTGCAGATAGTCATTTTCCTCCCTGGCTTTCTATAAACGTAACCGGAACTATGCCCGTTGCGCTAAAAACAAATAATTATCTGATTGTTGACCTATTTAGTGGGTTTGGTTTGGCCTTCATTTTTATTAGTCTGGTGATGGGCTTATTGTTTTTATCTGTGCGTATAGGTCTAATTAGTATGCTGCCAAATCTAATACCTATTATTTTTGCGGCTGGATATTTAGGCTTTGCCGGTATTCCTATTAGGCCACCTATCGCAATCACATTTTCGATTTGTCTTGGAATTGCAGTAGATGATTCTCTTCATTTTTTGTTCAGATTTTGGCAAGAAAGGAAAGAAACTTCCGATCTAAACAAAGCTATATCTAATACGATTGAAACGACCGGCCTAGCGATGCTGACCACCACTATTGTTTTAGTATCAGGCTTTCTGGTGATTACAGTGTCTACTTTCATTCCGACAGCACAGTTTGGTATCATATCTGCAATGACTTTGAGTGTGGCTCTTATCACAGATTTAACTCTACTTCCGGCATTGTTAATTATATTCCCTGTTAAATTTTTCAAGAAAAAAAATCATGATTAATTGGATAAACGGCATACACCATCCGGAAGCTTATCATGGAATAAATTCTAGCCCGCCATTTTTTGAAGGATGGTACCATAAAATTGTTACCAAATTAGGACATCCGTTTGCAATAATTCCAGGAATTTACCGTAGCGATAAAGGAAAAAATAATTTTCCATTTGTAATGATTTTTGATGGCCAATCTGGAGATGTACACTTTGAGAGATTTAATATAAATGATTTTTCTGCGAAAACAGATAGATATAGTGTTGCAATTGGTGAAAACAAGTTTTTTACTAAAGGGTTAGAACTAAAAATTAATTCTCAAAACCTATCAATAGAGGGATCATTAAGCTTCTCGAGAAACAATCCATGGCCAGTGACTCTAAAAGAGCCCGGTTGTATGGGCTGGTATTCATATATGCCATTTATGGAATGTTATCATGGGATTCTAAGTATGTACCATGATATCTCAGGAAAATTATCCTATAATAATAAAGTTATTGATTTTAACAAAGGCATTGGATACACTGAAAAAGATTGGGGTAAAAACTTTCCCAATAGTTGGATATGGGTCCAGGCAAATCATTTCAATAAAAGTAAAATAAGTATATCAGCCTCGATGGCTAGTATCCCTTTTCTAGGTACACAGTTTGCGGGATTTATTATTGGGCTCCTTGTTGAAGATAAACTGTATCGGTTTACAACGTATAGATCGGCAAAAACCGTAAATCTTAAGCATGATGGAAAGGCAATAGAGTGGATTGTAAAACAAAAAGATTTGACACTCTCTATCTATATTGAATTAGGAAATAAAGCTGGACTTTTATATGCGCCAGATGAAAATGATATGGTTGAAAAAGTTCCAGAATATCTAGATTCAAGAGTAAATATCAAGCTTGAGGATAGTAATAAAATAATTATTGAGGATGAATCAGATTTGGCTGCAAATGAGATTGTAGGAGATATAGACAATTTGCTAGAATTAGCGAATAAACATTAAAATATTTTCCATCAGAGTGAATAAAATGTTATTTATAATTATAGCAATTATTGCCACTATTTTTTGTGTTAACATAGTCTGGGGTAAATCAAAGACTATGCTAGAAACTCCTAATTATAGGGTGTTAAAACAATCTGGGTCTTATGAGGTTCGAGAATACGAGCCCATGATCATTGCCAGAACATTGGTCCACTCTGACTATAAAAAAGCGACCTATACAGGTTTTCGTAGGATTGCTAATTATGTCTTTGGAGGTAATGAGAAAAACATGGAGATAGCTATGACGGCTCCAGTCTTATCTAACAGCCCGGTTGATGTTGATAGTGAGTATGAGATATCGTTTGTGATGCCAAACTCTTTCAAAAAAGAAACTCTTCCAGAGGCAAACAGTTCAAACGTAGATATCGTGGGTCGGAGTCTAGATCTAGTTGCTTGTATTTCTTTCGGTGGATGGGCAATGAAATCTCGCGTAAAAAATTATCATGAAAAATTAAATAATTAGACAGAGAAAGAAGGGCTAAAAATGTACGGAAAATTTATGGTCGCCCAATATAATTTACCATGGGCACTTCCTCCGTTTAGGCATAATGAGATCATGGTCCGTGTTAACAAGTGAATAGAAGTATTATAAATATAATTGATGGAGTGCAAACTTCTGACGGCGCAGGAGTGAAACTTAGAAGAATTATTGGTGGCCCAGATTTAAATATGCTCGACCCTTTTTTATTATTTGACGAGTTCGGAAGTGATAATCCTGATGATTATATAGCGGGTTTTCCTCCACATCCTCATAGAGGTTTTGAAACAATAACCTATATGTTAAACGGAAAATTTAGACACAAAGATTCTGCAGGTAATGAGGGATTATTATCAGATGGATCTGTACAGTGGATGACGGCCGGTAGCGGTGTGATTCATAGTGAAATGCCAGAAAAGACTGATGGCCTGGTCAGAGGTTTTCAGTTATGGTTAAATCTGCCAAAAAAATTGAAGATGATAGACCCATCATATAGTGATATCCCGAGCGATAAAATTCCTGAGGTTGATATTGATAATGGTAGAGTTAGAGTTATTTCAGGGACCTACAATAATATTACCGGTCCAGGAAAACCTCATACGGGGGTGCTTTATTTTGATGTGGAACTTAATCAGTCTGAAAGTATTGAAATACCTATAGATGATTTTTGGAATACCTTTATATATGTTTATTCTGGGCAGGCATGTGTTGGAGATCATAATATTCTACAAGGGCAGTTAGCGATATTCAGCCAAAAAGGATCACTTAGATTTAGTTCTTCAGCCTCATCAGTTTTACAATGTATTGTAGTTAGTGGAGAAACTATAAATGAACCAGTAGCAAGAGGGGGCCCGTTTGTTATGAATACAAAGGCTGAAGTATTACAAGCATTTAATGATTATCAAAAAGGAGTCTTAGTTAAATAGCATGAGAATGAATAAAAACTCAATACCAATTATATTATTTATCGCATACCTTTTTAGTTTTATCAGTTGCGGTGTCAAAGAAAAGTCTGCAAACAAACATGAAAAATTAAAAGATGATAACAATGTTGCTTTATTAGTTTTTGATGCCGGTAACTATGTTGCAGAATCAGACTCTAGTTCTGTGTTTTGGGGATGCCGTTGGTTAGGAGGAAACAAGCATGATGGAGATGTTTATCTTGAGCAAGGTTCAGTAAATATAAAAGATGATGGGGATATTTCAGGAAATTTTATAGTGGACATGAATACAATAGATTGTTTTGATATAAAAAATGTTGGAACAAAAAATAAGCTTATTGGACATTTGAAAAGTGATGCTTTTTTTGATGTAGAAAATCACCCAAAAGCAAGGTTAGAAATACATTCATCTGAAAATATTGATGCAAATAAATTTTTGTTTAAAGGTAGCTTGACTATTAAAAGCATAACAAATCCAATAGAAATGAAAGGGGAAGTTCAAAAGTTTGATTCAGGTTATAGTGTAGACATAAAATTAGTTTTTGATCGCTCTAAATACGATGTTAAACATAGGTCAGCAAGTTTCTTTAATGATCTTGGAGATAGAATTATCTCGGATGATGTTTTTCTGAATGTAAAGATCAAACTAAACAAAAACGTTTCATAAATAACTTTATTCATTGAATTCTAAAATAAAGAGTATAATCAATATAATTGGCTTCTATATAGGATGGTGGGGATGCGTTTTAGGCGCAGCTAATGACCTACCATATTTTGGTCCGGCAGTAATGGTATTATTTTTAATAGTGCATTACTATTTATTTGTGAGTGATATCCAGGAGATCTACTTAGTATTAATAATTGGTACAATTGGAACAATTACTGATAGCCTATTATTTTTATCGGGATCGTTTATTTATGCCGGGGCCTATTCAAATGAAATATTGATTGCCCCAATGTGGATAACTGCTATGTGGGCGGGTTTTGCTTCTACAGTTAACCATTCGATGTCATGGCTCAAAGATAAATGGCTGCTAATGGTTATCTGTGGTGTAGTGTTTGGCCCAGTTGCTTTTTTTACAGGAGAAAAATTTGGAGCAATAGAGTTTCATTTTTCCGCTCTATTTTCTGTTTTGGTGATTGCAATAGTCTATGGAACATTAATGCCTGCCATCTATTTTTTAAATAGACACCTTGGTTTAGATGAATAGTATGTATAATTAATATTCTTTTATTTTATCATTATTGTTAATAATTAATTCAAGCTGTGATGGTTTTATGGCCTGTGAAGTTCTTTTCGGATACGATTATGGTAGAGAGTGGGGAGGCTCTCATTATAGGTTTGTAAAACCAAGAAATTAGAGCGTAGTTTTAATTATGGTTATTGTTGTTATTTTTGTGATTCACTGGTATTTATCATTATTCTTTCAGACAATATTTTTACACCGCTATGCCTCTCATCAAATGTTTACCATGTCCAAGTTTTGGGAAAGAGTTTTTTTCTTTCTTACATTTCTTGTGCAAGGGTCATCTTTTTTAAATCCAAGAGCTTATGCAATCCTACATCGGCGTCATCACAAGTATAGTGATACAGAAAAAGATCCACACTCTCCGGAATTTTCAAAGAATATTATTATGCTTAATATCAATACAGTTAAGCACTATGAGTCAGTAAGAAGAAATAAAAAAGACTATTCAAAATATGATTATAATGTGCCCCGATGGGAGTCTCTAGAAAAATTCTCGGACCACTGGATAACGAGAGTGTCTTTTATAGCTTTTTATACTTTAGTATATGTGACTTATTCAACCTCAACATGGCAGTATATGCTGTTGCCGATTCATTTTGTGATGGGACCACTGCATGGTTCTATCGTTAACTGGTGTGGTCACCGTTATGGATATGTCAACCATAAAAAAACGAATGATAAATCAAAGAATACACTACCGTTTGATTTTTTAATGATGGGTGAATTGTTTCAAAACAATCATCATTGGAAGCCTAAATCTATAAATTTCTCTTCAAGGTGGTTTGAGATCGACCCAGGTTTTCTTTTTACAAAAATTCTTAATAAGGTTAACATGATACGTATCAATAATGGATAAGATAGATCATATAGCCTTGCAGACAAAAAATATCAATGATTCTGTATCGTGGTTTGTTAAAAAGTTTAAGTGTAATGTAAAATATCAGGACGAATCTTATGCAATGTTAGAATTTAAAAATATGAAAATTGCATTAGTATTGCCTGATCAGCATCCGCCCCATGTAGCAATATCTTGTGACAATATTGAAGAACATGGTAAACCAGGAAAGCATCGAGATGAATCGGAATTTTTATATATTGAAGGCTTTGATGAAAATGTGTTTGAGCTAATTCGGTATCCAAATACTAATAATAAATAATATATTTTTACTAAATAAGGAAAAGTTGTCAGGGGCTCAAATAATGTAGCTAAAAAATTAGTGCACTTTACATGCTAGCATGTAAATATTTATTTGAGGGAGAGATATTTTCAAAGGTCATATTTATGTTTAACCTATAATACAAAATTATTATTTTATATGTTATACATGTAGACAAAATATGTTTAAAACGATATTCTATTTAATTATTCTTATTATTCTATCAATTGAGAATGGAATTGCATCTGATGGTGTCATACGGTTTTTGAATAATAAGAGTGAAGACTATGCAGCCATGTCTAAGACTATATGGTCATTAGCAGAATTAGGATATCAGGAAAAAGAAACAAGTAAACTAATGCAATCCCACCTCAAGCAAGAAAATTTTTCCATTGATTATGGGGTCGCTGAAATACCTACTGCTTTTATAGCAAGTTATGGATCGGGTAAACCAATAATAGCGATTCTTGCTGAAATGGACGCGCTTCCCGGTCTCTCACAGGATGCAAAACCTGAACGTAAGATTATAAAAGAAGGAATGCCGGGTCATGCCTGTGGCCATCATTTATTCGGAGCTGGATCTATCGCTGCTGCTGTAGCAGTGAAAAATTGGCTTATCGAGACTGGAACGACAGGGACAATCCGTTTATATGGCACACCAGCCGAAGAAGGAGGATCTGGTAAAGTGTATATGGTTCGGGCAGGCCTTTTTGATGATGTTGATATTGTAATGCATTGGCATCCTTCTGATAAAAATGACGCTAGTCCCGCTTCGTCTCTCGCAAATAAATCCGCTAAATTTAGGTTTTACGGTATTGCCGCTCACGCTGCCGCAGCTCCAGAAAAGGGTAGATCTGCACTTGATGCAGTTGAGAGCATGAATTTTATGGTTAATCTAATGAGAGAGCATTTGCCAGAGACTGCGAGGATTCATTATATAATAACAAAGGGTGGTGCTGCACCAAATATTGTTCCGGAGCATGCCGAAGTTTACTATTACGCAAGACACCCTGATGTAGATGAATTGGAAAGAATCTGGGTAAGAATAATCAAAGTAGCAGAAGCTGCAGCTATTGGCACTGAAACGACCCTTGAATATGAGGTAATGCATGCGAATCGTCCGCTACTACCTAATCTACCACTTGCTAAATTGGTTTTTGAAAAATTGAGTCAGGTTGGCGGCGTTTATTACAATGAAGAAGAAACAATATTTGCAAAATCCTTGCGGGCTACTCTTGATAATCCAAGTCGGAACCTTGGAAGTGAAAAAAATATTCAACCTTTTGAAGAGAAAATAGGACGAGGCTCTACAGATGTTGGTGGTATTTCATGGGTTGTGCCAACAGTTGGGTTTAGGACTGCAACGTGGGTACCTGGTACCCCAGCTCATTCATGGCAAGCAGTCGCATGTGGAGGAATGAGTATTGGGCATAAAGGAATGATAAATGCAGCAAAAACGCTAGCCTTGAGTTGTATTCATTTATTTCAAAATCCTACACTCGTAAAAGAAGCCTGGGAAACAATCCAAGAGAAACGTGGGCCAAAATTTAATTACTATCCTCTTTTGGGAGACCGAGATCCTCCGCTTAATTACCGCGACTGAATTAAAATATCACAAAAACAAAGATTCTAGGTAAAATTTATTGTATTAAATATTTAACATTATGTTAAATTATATACATAATAAATTAAATATAATAAAGAAAATATTGTATGCCCAATTTTGCTATCCTATGCCCAGGTTCTTTTGATTATATCTCAAATAAAACGGGTAATATGTTAATCCGCTATCGGCCTCAAGATGTTTGTTGCGTGATTGATCCTGACAAATCCGGCCAGACCGCGCAGGGCATATTAGGATATGGTGGAAAAATTCCTGTTGTATCCAATTTTTATGAGGCAAAGGATTATTCCCCTAATGCCCTGGTAATTGGTAGTTCATCTCAGGGCGGAAGAATAAGTGAGGCGTATCGCAAAGAAATTACTGCCGCGATAAAAACTGGTTGCGATATATATAATGGGATGCACCAGTTTTTGAAAGATGATCCTGAACTTGCCATTCTAGCAAAAAAAAAATCCATTACTATCAATGACATTCGCTGTCCGTCAGATTCTCCCCATTTTCCTAAAGGGTCTTGGAAAAAACGTAAGACTAAAGTAATGCTTATAGTTGGTACAGATTGTAACACAGGTAAAATGACTACTGGCTGGGAAATCTCAGAACGTCTAAAAAAACGAGGAAAAAATGTACAATTTGTTGGAACCGGACAGACCGGAATAATGCTGGCGGGGAATGGAGTACCTATCGATGCTGTAGTCGCCGACTTTATGTCTGGTGAATTAGAACATGCTGTAGAGGTAGTTGATGATCATATGGATTTAATTATCGTGGAAGGCCAGGGAGCGCTTACTAATGTATATTATGCAGGAGTGACACTGGGTCTTATGTATGGCGCAATGCCCGACTATATGATTATGACCGATGAGCCAGGTCGAACGTTAGATGTTTCAAATAATAAAATGGTCTCTATCGGGGATGTTATGAAGTTACATCTTTCATTAATGAAACATTTCAAGCCATCTCAATTCCTTGGAATAAACCTTTTAACATATAAAATGGATGAGGAGTTAGCCTTAAAAGAAATTAAAAAAATAGGTGTCAATTATCAACTGCCCACAACAGATTTGGTGCGATTTGGTAACAACAAGCTAATTGACCACATTGAACAGGAAATATTTTGTTAGATATCTCGTTTGTGGTCAATACAAGTTTTCCCATGCTAAAATTGTGATCCTTGGATTGGAATAATGAGTGTGAAAAACCTAAAAACAGCAAACGATCATATCTTTGACCATTATACCAGGGTAGGAGAAATAATTGCTGAAAAGTTCTCCCCTTATTTAGAGGTAATAATTCATGATCTTAGAAACCCGGAACATTCAATTATAGCTATTTTCAACAGCCATATCACAGGACGTAAAATCGGTGATGGCACATCTGATATAGGTTATAAAAAGCTAGCAAATGAGCTTCCCGATAAAATAGTGAATTATGAAAATAAAAGTCCCTCTGGATCAAAAATGAAATCATCATCTCTAACGATTAGAGATGAACATAACAAAATAATCGGGTCAATGGCTTTTAATTTTGATCTTGCTCCATTTGAAAATATTCAAGAATTTTTTAATACCATTACCAAAACCAACATAAGCCAGTTGGGCGATTTTCCAAAACAAGAACAGTTTTTTATGTGGGATATCAGGGACGAGCTTGAACAGGAATTAAATAAATATATTATTGCCAACAGATTACAGGGTAAGGCGTTGACCAAAAAAGATAAATTGAATGTGGTTTCCATAATGAAAAAGAGAGGTCATATCAAAAAAAGAGGTTCAGTTAGCATTCTAAGCGAATTATTGGCAATTACACGACCAACTCTATATAAATATATAAAGGATATTGATTCAGGATAATATTAAAAAATATTACATTTTGTAAAATATTTAAAAGTTTTTATATTAGCATGATAGATGCCAAGCTATATTTTCTATTCGCTGAAGATTTTTTGCAATGAACATTAAATAATAAGGAGTTATCAAATGAAAAAAAGATACTGTTATTTTATTATTGTATTTGTTTTTAACAACTTTATCCTTTCACAGTCTACAATTGATGGTACCGTTTCAGATGAATCTGGTAATCCATTAGCTGGCGCAAATATAACTGTTGAAGGTACATCTTATGGTATAGCCTCTGGAGGGGATGGGTCTTATTCGATCAGTATTCCATCGGGAGCAGTAGAAGGGACTGCCGCTGTGGTCACGGCTAGCTATATTGGATATAAGAGTTCCTCCGCATCAGTAGATGTACCAGTTGGGGGTTCTGTTACCCACAATTTTTCTTTAGCTGTTGATGCTATTGGAATGAAATCTGTTAGTGTAACCGCTTTGGGCTTTATGGCCAATCGTGATGAACTGGGGTCCTCTAGCGTTTCTGTGTCAGCGGAAGACATGACTCGCTCAGGTGAATCCTTAATGGGAAATTCACTCGCAGCAAAAGCGTCCAATATAAGTGTTAATTCGGTGGCCGGTGATCCAGGCGCATCCACCACAATAAAAATCCGGGGTGCTAACACCATTTCAGGGTCTTTTCAGCCCTTAATCGTCATTGATGGAATGCCATTGAACAATTCTACGGTTTATGGCGGGGGTAATAATATTTCTGGTGGCACATCTGCGGGTACCGTACAGCAATCTCGGTTAAATGACATAAATACGAATGATATTGAATCGGTCGAAGTGCTTAAAGGTGCCTCTGCGGCCGCTTTGTGGGGTTCAAGAGCCGCCAACGGTGTGGTTATGATCACAACCAAAGATGGTGAAGCCGGTAAAATGAAAATGAATTATAAAAGAACCATGTCTTTTGATGAAATTCATGAACGTATTCCTATGCAAGACACATGGGGACAGGGTCAAAATGGGGCTTACAATAATGCAAAGGCGGAGTCCTGGGGTGATTATATCCCTGATCGTGCAGGTGGTGCAGATGAAGTTGAATCTTCTGGGGAGTATTTCATTTCTGAAGACGGAACATTCACGCAGTATAAATTAATTACCAAAAACTCAAAAGAGACCTATGTTGACTCTAACTGGGACCAGGTATTTCAGACGGGAAAATATATACAGGATGATTTTCAGGTCACTGGCGGTGATGCTTCAAGAACATTTTTGTTTAGTTACAGTCGCCTCCGTCAGGATGGAATTATCCGTAACTCGTGGTACGATCGGGATAATTATAGGTTTAATACCAAATTTAGATTATCCGATATGGTTTCAATGGAGTCCAAAGCTTCCTATGTATTCACAAATTCAAATCGTATTCAGCAAAGCTCCAACGTAACCGGAGTAATGCTTGGCCTGCTAAGAAACGCACCGGATTTTGATATTACGCATTATAAGGGTACCTATGTGAGCTCAAGCGGGGCCGAGTATGAGGGACGTCAGCGGGCCTACCGTAAGTACATGGCTCAATCGACGCATCCGACTTATAATAATCCTTTATGGACTGTCTATGATCAGCAGGCCGATACAAAGGTTGACCGGTTTATCATGACCAATGAAATGACAATAACACCTGATCAGAATACTAGCCTTGTCATAAGAGCAGGGATTGATGCCTGGGGTGATGATCGGTCTTGGTTTTTTCCCATGGGCTCTTCCGGATCAAGAAGCTCCGGTGTGTTTGCGGAGGACGCTCTGACAAACCGCGAAGCTAACTATGATTTTATCGCCCGGAGAAACCTGAAGCTGGGAACGGTTTCTATGAATTTGACCGCTGGATATAACTGGTGGGATCGCTCGTATAATAGAACCAGTTTTAATATCTCCAGTTTCCTGGTAAATACAGACAAACAAACAGTTAACGTTAACACGTCTGCGGAAGCTTCAACAGTTGAGAACAGTAAAATGTTTATTCGTTCTGGTCGCACCTATGGGCTGTTGTCTCTTTCAGCAATGGACAATTTGTATGTAAACCTTTCGGGCGTAAGCGAGGACCACTCCACAATCAGTGATCCGTACTTTTATCCAGCCATGGATCTTGCATACCAGTTCACGGATATGTTGCAAGGAACACCACTCAGCTTTGGAAAGTTCCGCATTGCCTGGGGCCAAGTGGGTGTGCGACCCTCGGCCCATCGGTTTCAAACTGCGGCTGAGTCTGGGTTTGCCTATAGCTCATACAGTGACCCTCTTGATATAAATTTGTTTGGTGGTGGCTATCGGGTGGATGATGATAAGGGGAACCCGGAATTGAAACCGGAACTGAAAACAGAAACAGAATTTGGCTTGGATCTACGTTTTCTAGATGACCGGCTGGCGCTGAGCCTTACAAGCTATTCAAATCTGGTTGAAGATATGCTGATCAACGTATCAAAATCTCCATCAACTGGATACGATACACAGTATATGAATGCTGCCACTATGGAGAATAAAGGTTTTGAACTGGATGGTTCATATTTGGTGATGAACGAGGCTGATAAAGGTCTAGATCTGTATTTTAACTGGGCTAAAAATAAAAATAAGGTTACAGATCTGGCTGGGACTGAGGTTATATTTTTAGGCACCGGATCCGTAAACTCGGTTGCGATTGTAGGTTCTCCAGTGGGAGCCCTTTATGGAACAGGGTCGCAAACCGATGATGGCACAGTAGACGGTAAACTAATTTTGGATGTAAATGGTTTTCCTCAAATTACATCCTTGCCTATTGTGCTTGGTGATCCGAACCCAGACTGGCGTGGTACTATAGGACTAAATGCCCGCTGGAAGAATTTCAATATGAATATTTTATTTGAGCATTCTCAGGGAGGTGACTACTCTCCAAGGACACAGTGGGTCTTACGCCGTTTTGGTACAACTGAAGAAACAGCCGGCGCCCTTACACTTTCACAGGATATGATAAACTTTGACGGTGATACTATCGCCGCTGGTACGTTTGTACGTGGCAATGTCCATGATTTTGGTGCAGGTGATGTGCTGCTTGATGAAGCTTGGTATCGACATGGTATCGGAGGAGGTTTTGGTGATAACCAGGCCTACAACTTTGCCGTAAAGGACGCTACATTTTCCCGTATTAAGGAACTTTCACTTTCTTATACGTATTCTTCGCCTGCGTTTAGGGAGAGAACCAACCTGAGTTCTATTACAATGAGGTGGACTGCTCGTAACCTGTTTGCATGGTATAAGGAACTAGTAGGGATTGACCCAGCTACCAATCAGTCCGGTGTGGCTAATGGGTTTGGATTGGACTATTTTACTAATCCAAGCACGAAGTCCTATCTGTTCACTGTTTCTGTAAATTATTAACGGAGGGTTAAATAATGAAAAATTCAATAAAAGGTTATAGACTAATTAAGAACTTTTTTAGCTTAATATTAGCTGGATCAATGTTGATGCTGGTATCCTGTGAAATCCCAACGGATTTAAACGATAACCCCAATGAAATAACTTTAAATGATCCTGCTCCGAATTTGTTTTTAAATGGTGCACAGCTTGCTAATGTTATGATCCAAAATAGTCATCTCAACAGGATCTCTGGTATGTTTTCTGGACAGCTCATAGGTTACACATCCCTTTATTCAAACATTTATGGATATTCACTGTCAACGGTTGAATCCAATGATGAGTGGAACGGTTGTTATACTGGTGTTTTGACTAACGTGAGACTTATACGTGAAACTGTACCTGATGATAAACTCCTGGTAGGGATTTCAAAGGTGCTTGAGGCCCACGCTGTTGGTACTCTGACCATTTTAATGGGAGACGTACCCTACTCAGAAGCGATATCAGAAGTGGATGATCCAAAGTTTGATTCCCAGGTAGATGTTTTAACTGATTTAACATCACTTTTGGATGGTGCTATCTCTGACCTTGGAAGCGCTTCAAGTCGTTCCGATGCTTTTGATATCTACTATAGTGGTGATAAGGATAAGTGGCTCGCTGCGGCATACACGCTAAAGGCCCGTTATGCGTTAATTCAAAGTGATTATGCAGGTGCGCTAGCCGCTGCGACAAATGGCATTGCTTCTTCTGCTGGCGATATGAACTTTATTCCCCGCGGAGATGCTGCTGTGACAGAAGGTGATAAGAACCTCTTTAATGCAATTTTATCCGGATCAAGAACGGGAGACCTGGGAAACAATGGCAGCTATTTGTTAGAACTGTTGAATGACACAACTACCGCCTATAGAGGCAACGCCAAGACCAACGAAACTGCTCGTCATAATTACTATAAGATTGATGAGAACTCAGGTGAAAATAATTTGGGCGTTATTGAACGATTCGAGCCGATGCCGATGGTGACCTATTTTGAAAACCAACTGATCAAGGCAGAAGCAGCAGCGCGGACTGGTGCAGATGGGTTAGGGTATTTAAACGAATATCGTGCCTGGTTGGCTACCGGTGGTCGTTTGAACGCAGCGTTCAATGATTCGGCAAGTATTCTATATGATGCCTATGTAACTGATGATTTTGCATCTGGGGGTATGGAAAATGCCGATGGCGTCTCTGCCGGAGATGCACTGCTACGTGAGATTATTGAAGAAAGATATGTATCTGGATTTGGAACTTATATGCCCTTCAATGATCATAGGCGCCTCCGAGGTGATGGTGAAACAAATCTGATCCCGACTTTTCCGCTAAATACTACGGCAGCAACAGCACATGTCGAGCGGATTCCGTATGCACAGGATGAACTAACTTCCAATGGTACAATGGATGATGACCCGGGATTATACGAACAAACAGAGGTCAATCAATAATTCAGGTATTTTGAATTAACCAAAATGATAACCAAAAGGTTGGAAATAAAAACTTATTTTATATGTACAACCCCCAAGATAAAAAAGCTCTGGTAACTTCTTACCGGAGCTTTTTTCTATAGTCCTGATCTTATAACATCAAGTATAACTCTATTTTGAACGATGTAGGGGCCTCTGTTGTGGGGTCCTTTAGTTTTTTTCATTAATTTTAAGTATATATAAATATTTCCATATGTTTGTAAAGAATGAAGAGAGATAAATTAAAACTGAAATTCCAGTTTTTGATAGTGATAACATTTATCCTTCTTTTTTTCATAACCTGTGAGGATTCGAGACAGGATAATTTCCCGGAGCTTGACCACGATGGACCCTATATAGAAAATTCGATATATTTTGGCCGCGGTGATTACATTGAATATCATTCGGGATCACTACCAATAATATTATCTGTGCCTCATGGAGGTTGGATGGATCCAACTGAAATACCCAATCGGACTCAAGGTATTACGGAAATCGATACTAATACCTATCAATTAACAAAAATTATCATGGACACATTAACGGCACGTTTTGGCGGAAAGCCTCATGTAATTCTTTGTTTGTTAAAACGTATAAAATTAGACGTAAATCGAGAGGTGATTGAGGCGACAGAAGAAAACATTTATGGGGAACGCGCCTGGGCAGAATATCATCACTATTTAGATATTGCGAGAGAACTGGTTACCGTAAACCATGGTAGTGGTATAGTCTTTGATATTCATGGGCATGGCGAAAATCCTGATGGATATTATGATTTACGCACCTGGTTGGGATATTTGATTAAAGGTTATGAATTAGATTTGCCCGATGAAGAATTGAATACATTGGACTTTAAGGATAAATCCAGTATCCGTGTTTTGGCGGATTCTTCTTCACACTCGTTTATCAATATTCTTCGTGGAGAAACTAGTTTGGGTACGATTATGGATAGTCTAGGATATGAATGCGTGCCCAGTGTCAGTGCCCTTGGTCCCGCTGGCTCACGGTTTTTTAGTGGTGGCTACATAACAGCCCGTCACGGATCATCAGAAGAAGGTATTATTAGTGCAATTCAGATTGAATTACCTCAACCGGGAATTCGGGATACAGAAGAGAATTGGTCTAGATATGCCGGTGCTTTTGCGACAGCCGTAGGTAGATATTATGAATTCCATTTGGGAAGAAGTATTCAGCCTTAATTTATAGTTGAATTAATTTAATAAAAGGAACATTTATTTATTGAATAACTATATTATTTTGACAATTTTTCTTGTTGCTAGCTGTACCCATCTAGCTCATCAAACTGGTGATATTAAACAACCTCAACAGAAAAAAATTGTACGATCCAATAATGGAGTGGTAACAACAGCCCATCCTTTGGCAACCAATGCTGGTATTAAAATGCTGGAATCAGGGGGCAACGCAATGGACGCGGCGGTCGCAGCAGCTTTTACCCTGTCAGTTGTTGAGCCAAGCATGAGCGGTATAGGTGGCCGAGCCCAAATTCTGATTTATACTCCCGATCATGAGGTCCACGGAATTGATGCAACGACCCAAGCACCACCATTCTATAAATTTAAGGATACACTAGCAGTTGAATACGGGTACGAAACCATTGCAGTCCCGGGTGTGGTCAAGGGGTTAACGGACGGGTTGTCAGAATTTGGATCTTTGCCGCTTGCACAGGTAATGACCCCGGCCATTAGCTATGCTAATAATGGGTTTACGCTACTTCCAGGGGAAGCATCTCGTCAAGAATCCGTAAATGAAATATTAAAGGAATTCACAGGTACACAGCAATATTATTTAAATGAGGATGGCACTGCAAAAAAAGCGGGACACAGTATTATACAAAGTGATTTAGCCAAAGTATTAAAGGCCATTTCTGAAAAGGGACCGGACGTATTTTATCGGGGCTGGATTGCTCAAGCGATGGTGCGGGACGTTCGTCAAAACGGTGGATTTTTAACGTTGGAATCTTTAGAAAATTATCGAGCAGAAAAATCACATATTGTTTCCGGCAGTTACCGTGGTTATGGACTCAAGGCTTTATGGCTTCCAGCCTATGGCGCGATTACCATAGAGGCCCTGCAGATTCTGGAAGCATTGCCTGTAAATTTGAATGAGAATAGGACATGGGCACGGGCCGTATATCATGCAATTAAATCAGCCTATTTGGATAAAAAAGAACAGAAAACCTTAGATGATGCGGAACGATTTACATCGAAATCTTGGGCAAAAAAGAGAGCAGCAGGTACGCCGTTTATGACTGGATCTATTAATGATTCATCCAGTAAAGGAATGAAAGATAGTATTCCAAGAATCCAAAAGGATCCAGAGGGACATACTTCTCATTTAACGATAGTGGATAAAAATGGGATGATAGTCTCCCTAACCCAAACCATTGGGCCAACGATGGGATCCAAGGTAGCTACTCCTGGTTTGGGTTTTCTCTATGCTCAGACAATGGGTGGATATCTTGGGAAAGTCGAGCCCAATCTGCGTGTGCCATCGCACATATCGCCAATAATTGTTTTCAAGAATGATAAACCTTTTTTAGCTCTGGGAGCCGCGGGCGGGAGCCGAATACCATCCTCCATTGTCAATGTAATCAGCAGGATTATTGATCATGATTTATCTTTAGAGGAGGCATTGAATTCTCCTCGTGTTCATCCTCTTGAAGAGGGGATCAGTTTGGAAATTGTCGATAAAGTTAGTTGGAATAATAATGATAGCACTTACTTTTCTAAGCTAGGGTATACGGTAGAAATGAAAAGGCTTCCGGGTAAATTTGGACGAATTCATGCGGTAATCTTGGATACATTAACAGGAGAATGGATTGGTTGTGCAGACCCAGACTGGGAGGGTACGTCCGCATTTCCGATTTTAGAATAATTAGGGGATACTGTCTATTGATTGCCTTTCTTTACAAAAGAGATAGGAAAAGTTATCAAGATGTGGAAAATGCGTTCAGAACATTCATTGCAATCGGAATTTTAATCCACTATTAGAAAAACCTAGTATCATGATTATTGTTCAAAACTTTTTACATGTAGATATAAAGAAATTTATGCAAACAAAATTATTATTATTGCTACTCAGTACCTGCTTATTTAGTGGTTGCCACCTATTCCCCGTATTAGGGAAGAAAGAATCAGGAAAAAATAGTCTATGGAATCATGGTGCCATGGTCAGTATTGCCAACCCTCATGCGGTTGAGGCAGCCATTGCTATATTGGAAAAAGGTGGTAGCGCGGTTGATGCTGCAATTGGAGCTCATGTGGTTCTTGGGTTGGTCGAACCTCAAAGCTCAGGAATAGGTGGTGGTGGATTTTTACTGCACTATGATTATGGAAAAGAAAAATTGACTTTTGTTGATGGCAGAGAAACAGCTCCTGAGGAAGCTACTTTTGATATGTTTATGAAGGATGATGGTACGGTTATGGACTTTCTTGAAGCATGGCCAAGTGGTAAGGCTGTAGGCACACCAGGTATTGTAGCACTTTATTCAACTGCACATGCAGCCCATGGTGTATTACCATGGGCCGAACTTTTCGATCATGGAATAGCACTAGCCGAGAATGGATTTATCGTATCTCCAAGATTAGCAGACTTTCTTGTCACTGCACAAAAAAAAGGAAGGCTTGCCATTAACGCTAAAACAAAAAAATACTTTTTCCCTGATGGTGAGCCTCTTCAAGAAGGGAATAGGTTAACAAATATTGAATATGCGAATACCTTAAAAAGAATTGCTAAAGAAGGGGAATCTGCTTTTTACAGCGGTCCTATCGCTGAAGCGATCGTTTCTGCAGTGCAAGAAGAACCATATCCTGGATCTCTAACACTATCAGATATCAGAAATTATAAAACGGTAATCCGCCCTGTAATCTGCGGAAGTTTCAGAGACATGAATATTTGTACAACATCTCCCCCTTCTTCAGGTGTAGCGCAAATCATGATTGCAGGATTGTATGATCATTTGGTCAAAACTGCAACAAATCAAGATGACAAAATAGTGGCGTTTGTTGATGCACAAAGATTGGCATATGCTGACCGTGATCATTATTTTGGTGATCCAGATGAAGTCGATATTCCACTTGATGCCCTGATTAACCCAACGTATTTGAAACATAGAGCTAGTGAACGATTTGATCCAAGTGAGAAACCAATCCCTGGTAATCCGGCACAGGTTATTGATACGCTTGCCTCTATTCCAAATTGGGGGAAGGATAATACACTAGAAGCAGCAGGGACAACTCATCTTTCCATTGTGGATGGGAATGGTAATGCGGTGGCTATGACTGCGACAATCGAAAGTGCTTTTGGGTCCCAACGATGGGCAGCCGGTTTTCTTTTGAACAATGAAATGACGGATTTTGCCCGGGAAGTGCCAGCAGATGGCTCACGACTTGCCAACGCAGTTGCACCAAATAGAAGGCCCAGATCTTCCATGTCTCCAACAATGATATTTGATAGTAATAACCAGTTACTTATGATCACAGGTTCACCTGGAGGAAATTCAATTCCTGCCTATGTTTCAAAGACAATTGTTGGCGTATTTGATTGGAGGTTGACTGCACAGCAAGCTGTTGATTGGCCAAATATAATTGCCCGAGGTGAACAGGTTAGGGTAGAAATTGCAAATAGTAAAGGTAAAATGATTGCAGAAAATTTGGCTAAACGAGGGTACGATGTAGTAGAGAACTTGAGTGAAAATTCTGGAATCCATTTAATAATAGTGACACCAAATGGTCTAGACGGCGCTGCTGATAAACGGCGGGAAGGCATGGTAAGAAGTATTAAGTAATATTTATACACTGTATGAGTGTTGTTTTGTATCGTTGAATAAATAATTTTTTATATTAGTTTATAATGCTTCAGGCATTTCACTGGTTTTTATTTCGATTACTTATACTGCAGTTGGCATGCTTACCATATTTATTAATCCAGATCATATTACAAATAACCTTGAATTAATATATTAGTTGAACCATCAACTAATAATTTATTAAACTCAATATATGATAAAGAATGATAAACTAAAAAGTGATATTAATCTTGGTATGTTAATTGGTCAGATCCACAGGCTATCAACCAAAAGATTTGTACTAAATTCTCATAAATCTGGGCTAGATATATCTATGGATCAGTGGATAGTATTAGGCCCGATCTGGGAAAATGATGGCATATCACATAAAGAAATATCGGAATATTGTTTGAAAGATAAAACAAGTGTCACGAAGATAATTGACACTTTGGAGAAAAAAAATCTTGTTGTCAGAGTTTCTGATCAGTTAGATCATAGGGTGAAAAGAGTTGTTCTAAGTAATAAGGGGAAAGAATTATTTTTACAAGCCATTCCTATAATGGAATTGACTCGAGACCAACTTCGAGAGGGGATCACAGAGCAAGATATTGAATCATTACGATCTGTTTTAACTAAAATATATAATAATCTAGTCTCTATTTAAGATTCAATATAGTTGAACCAACAACTAAAAATTTATGAAAAATATTCTTATACTATTTACTTTTCTACTCTCTTCGTGTGCGGACACAATTACAACAAAAAATTTGTCCGTAACAGATACAATTCCAGATGTATGGAAGCATCCGATTCCAGAATCATCTGAAGTCACTGGAAAATGGTGGGAAGGATTCCATGACACAATATTAAATAAAGTTTTCACAGAGTTTAATTCTAACAGTCCAGACCTAAAGAGTATCACCTCAAGGCTAGAAATGGCGAGGCAGGCATATAAGATAAATATTGCGCCTAGGTTACCTGCCGCGATTTTAGGCCTAAGTGGCTCAAGCCGACAACAAAATCTAACAGCTTTTGGTCTTTCTGAAGATTTCTTTGGTGGTGGCGAAAACGGTGATCAAAGCGAGGATAGTGGTAATGGAGTCACTAGTTTTAGCTCAAATAATTTTGGGCTCAATCTTTCTATGCAGTGGGAGATAGATATTTGGAGAAAAATATTTAACCAGTCTAAGGCTGCTCGAAAAGATTTTGAGTCTATTTCGCATGATTTGTTCTATCTTAGTTTCTCTATGCAGGTTCAATTAGCAAAATTGTTTTATTCTGCTGCAGAGGCCTATAATCAATATGATCTAGCGATCGAGACACTTGAGAGCATTACGGAACTGGCTGATATGGTCTCAGCAAGATACGAAAAAGGCCTCAGATCTTCATTAGATGTTAGGCTTACACAGTCTTCAGTTTCTTCATCAAAGGCGCTACTGGAAAACAGGCGTCAGGCTTATATCGCCTTAGTAAGAAGGCTAGAAGCTATGCTGGGGAAATATCCTGATGGTAGTTACCTGATAAGCAACGATCTTCCCTCTACATTGCCTGATATCCCAGCTAGTATACCGGCAGATATATTAAACAGAAGGCCTGATATTAGATCTGCTCTAGCCAAAGCTCAAGCGGCATCCTATCGTTCAGCAGAGTCAATTAGCTCATTTTTCCCTGGGGTTACCTTGACGAGTTCCGTTGGAACATCATCAAGTGAACTCAAAGATATTCTAAATGAAGACTACCAGGTATGGTCACAGGGTCTCAACATAGGGCTTCCGATATTCCAAGGTGGAAGGCTTGTTGCTAATAAAAAAATGAGGCAAGAGGCGCAGAAGGTTGCAGAGCAAGATCTGATAAAAACTATAATTAATGCATTCTCGGAAGTAGAACAGACTTTATTCTCTGAATATTCAAACAAGGTTCTCTTAGAGTCTTATGCTGACGCTGCCGAGCAGGCTGAGGCGGCATATAAATTATCTCGTGAGCGATATGATTCTGGGCTTGTAGACCTGATTGCGGTTTTAGACAGTCAGCAGCGGTGGTTTCAGGCAAGGTCACTGGTTCTTTTCGCCAAAAAAACAAAAATTGATACAAGGCTTAATCTTATTTTAGCCTTAGGTGGAGATTTAAAATAAACATAGAGATCAAAAATGAATAAATATATAAAGAAATTTAGTCCAATTATAATTCTAATAGGAAGTATTGGTGTTTTCATGCTTATGATTAAGCTTAAACCAGAAGTCGAATTTCAAAAGCCAAAGATTATACCTCAAATGGTGGAGACTATGGTTGCATATCCCTCAGAGGTTCGTGCAAAGATCAGTTCACAGGGAACTATAAGACCTGAGCATGAAATTTCTGTTACCTCCGAAGTTAGTGGGAAGGCTATTTGGGTCTCGGAAAACTTTCATGATGGTGCAGGTTTTCAGAATGGGGACACACTCATGAAAATTGAAAAACGAGACTATGAGTTAGCTCTTATATCAACCGAATCAAGTCTTTTCCAGGCGCGGCTTGCACTTGAAAGAGAGGAAGCAGAAGCCAAACTAGCTAACCTTGAATGGGAGCGTGTTGGTAAAGGAGATGCCTCTAGTCTTACCCTAAGAGAGCCTCAATTAGCCCAGGCCAGAGCAGTTCTTGCAGCTGCTGAGGCGGCATATGAACAGTCCAAGCGTAATCTAGAAAGAACCGTAATTATTGCACCGTTTAACGGGCGAGTTAGGAAAAAATTAGTCGATCTTGGAACAAGCCTGGCTCCTGGATTCAGGATAGCAGATATTTATAATACTGCTAGTTTTGAAGTCAGACTGCCAATCGCTGATAAAGATATACCATTTCTAGGTATCCCCTTAGATGGAACAACATTAGGAAAAAGTAAGCGACCGAGTGTGCGGCTATTTGCAAGTTATGGGGGGGGAAATTTTCAAGAAGATGGTTTTATACTTCGTTCTGAGTCTGAGATTGATCCTAAAACCAGAATGATATCGGTTATAGCAACCATCCCGGTTTCAAACAATAATATAAGTCTTAAGGTTGGAATGTTTGTCAATGCGGAGATTGAAGGACTTTCTTATTCTGGGATAACAGTTGTTCCCAGAAATGCTGTAAAAAATGATATGATTTGGGTTGTAGAAAACCAAAAGCTGAGAAGAAAATCTATAGAGGTTATTAGACTTGAAAATGACTTTGCTTTCGTTGCAGGCGGTTTAAATAAGAACGACAGGGTTCTAATCACTAGACTGTCTTCATATGTGGATGGAATGCCAGTAAGAGAAAACTAGTCTAATGAAAAATATTATACGATGGTTTATTGCCAATACTGTGGCCGCAAATCTGTTAATGGTTTTTATTCTGATTGCAGGTTTTTTTACGCTCTCAAGACTTCGGATGGAAGTATTTCCTGATATAGCCATACCGATCATTAATGTTTCAGTAATATATCCAGGCGCGTCTCCAGAAGACATTGAAGAATCTATATGTGTTAAGATAGAGGAACGAGTAAAGGGTGTCAATGGGTTAAAAAGAATAACCAGCTCATCAAACGAAGGCTATGGTTCTATAAATATTGAGGTAGAGAACGGCTATGATATTGATGAGGTCAAAGATGAGGTCAAGTCTCAGGTTGATGCTATAACATCTTTCCCGGATGGTGCTGAGAAGCCGACGATAAGGAGCTTTGAAGGCCAGCCTGAGGTGATAACTATTGCTGTCCATGGAAAGGTTGATGAGGTAAGCCTCTTGAGCATCGCTGAAAAAATACGTGATGAAGTAAGCGACTTACCAAACATAACACAGACACGCTTAGGGAAAAAACCCCGCGAAATTTCAATTGAGGTTTCAGAGAACACTCTCCAAAAATATGGTTTGTCTTTTGATTATATTGCAAACAGAATAAGATCTTCTTCAATGGACGTGCCTGGAGGTTCGATCGAAACCTATGATGGAGAAATTTTAATTCGCTCCAAAGGCCAGGCATATACTGGTGATGATTTTGGGCTGATCCCGGTGTTGTCACTGTCAGATGGGTCTACACTATTGTTAAGAGATATTGCAAATATTATTGATGGCTTTCAGGATGTTGAGTATGAAATAAAATTTAATAGTGAGCCCGCAAAATTAATTAGGGTATACAGAACCGGAGATCAAAATGCTCTTGATATAGCGGATGCTGTACATGAATACCTGAAAAAAAAGCAGCCGCTAATGCCCCCAGGCATTTCCCTAACATCCTGGAAGGATGAATCTGTTATATTAAGAGGGAGAATTGAATTACTACTTAAAAATGCTTATCTGGGCCTAGGCCTGGTGCTTTTGGTTTTGGCTTTATTTTTAAAGCCGAAACTAGCTGCGTGGGTTGCTCTAGGGATTCCGATTTCTTTTATGGGTGGATTTTGGCTACTTCCTGTGTTTGATGTGTCAATTAATATGATCTCACTTTTCACATTCATCCTTGTACTGGGGATTGTGGTTGACGATGCTATTGTTGTTGGTGAAAATATTCATATATTCAGGAAGAGAGGGCTGAAAGCCGCGGACGCAGCTCTTGAAGGGGCTTACCAGGTAGCCAAACCAGTGATATTTGCAGTATTGACCACTATGGTTACTTTTTCACCGATGATATTAGTTGAAGGTGCATTGGGGAAGATATGGAGGATTATCCCAGTTGTAACGATTCTTGTCTTAATGTTCTCCCTTATTGAATCTTTGACCATTTTACCAGCTCATTTAGCTCATATGAATGAGGATACAAATGACAAAGATAATTTTATTTCGAAATGGTGGGCAAATATTCAGCTAAGTATTCACAATAGTCTACAGAATTTTATAAAGAATATATATGAACCTACTTTAGCATGGGCTCTTGCTCACAGAGCAAATACAATCTCGATTGCCGTAAGTATTTTTTTAATATCTATAGGTATAGTTGCCAGCGGTATTCTAAGATTCAATTTCTTTCCTCCTTTAGAAGCAGATATTGTTATTGCGGGAGTAGAATATCCAGAGGGTACCCCGGTATCGATAACCAAGAATGGTTTAGATCAAGTTGAACAATCAGCTTTTAAGTTAAAAGATACTTTGGAGGTATTATATCCGGAACAAAATATCTTTATTAACATGGTCTCTACCGCAGGCGATCAACCAATAAAGACACAGTCATCAAGGGGCCCTGGAAATCTAGATGCTACTTTTTTTGGATCTCATTTAGCGGAGTGTGTGATAGAGCTTGCTCCTGGTGAAGAAAGGCCGTTAGGCACCAAAGAAATATCAAAGATTTGGCGAGAATTGACTGGCTCAATCCCCGGTGTTAAGCAGGTAACATTTGACTCTGATTTATTTACCACTGGTGCTCCAATCGAGATAAAACTTTCCAGCATAAATAGGGAAGATTTAAAATCTGTAACATCGATACTCAAAGATAAGCTTCAGGCCTATGCTGGTGTTTTTGATATTAAAGATTCATTTAGCGCTGGAAAGGATGAGATCAAGCTGAAGCTTAGGCCAGAGGCGCAAAACTATGGTATTACCATGTCTTCATTAGCTCGCCAGGTAAGGCAGGCTTTTTATGGTGATGAGGTTCAACGAATCCAACGTGGAAGGGATGAGGTTAAGGTCTTTTTACGATACCCAAAGGCTGAGAGAGTCAGTCTAAATAATCTAGAGCAGATGAATGTAAGGGTTGGGAATAATATAGAAGTTCCACTTGGTCAAGTTGCACAAGGGGAACTCTCCAGTGGATACTCTACTATCACTAGAACGGATAGAAAAAGGTCCATTAATATTACGGCGGATGTTGATCTTACAGAGGCTAATGCAAATGAAATTTTAGACAGGTTTGAAGAAGAGCATATAAAACCTTTGCTAGAAGATTACCCAAGTATAGGCTATAGTTTTGAGGGTGAACAGAGGGAACAACGTGATACACTGGGATCATTATATAAGAATTTTGTCTTAGCTCTTTTTGTCGTCTATATCCTTCTAGCTATCCCATTTAAATCTTATTTACAGCCTCTAATTATTATGTCTGCGATTCCATTTGGATTTACTGGAGCAGTGATTGGGCATCTGATAATGGGTATGAACCTTGCTGTTTTATCTATCATTGGTATTGTGGCGCTATCAGGAGTAGTGGTAAATGATAGCCTGGTAATGGTGGATTTTATTAACAGGTATAGAAGGGAAGAAGGAAAAACTGTTATGGAGGCTGCCTTGGCTGCCGGGCCAAGACGATTTAGGCCTATTCTTCTTACGTCTGTCACCACTTTTGTTGGTCTTTTTCCATTATTGATTGAAAAAAGTGTTCAAGCGAAATTTTTAGTTCCTATGGCAATCTCTCTTGCATTTGGGGTGCTGTTTGCAACATTAATCACCCTGCTTTTAGTGCCAACCAGTTATCTGGTTATTGAGGATATAAAAAAATATTTTGGTGATATGACAAAATAGGATGGTTCAAAAGCATACTAAAATTAAATTTTGGGCTTATCCTTAGCATGAAGATATACGAGTTAATAACAAAGCAAACAATTAATAAGCCAAGAGCAGAGGTATTTTCCTTTTTTGCTAGGCCGGAAAATTTAGCGGTTAGTACTCCTAAAAAGTTGGACTTTAGAATTCTTACTCCTTCGCCTATCAATATGGAAAAGGGTACGGTTATTGATAATCTATTTAGTTCAGAAAAATACAAGCTATATACATCTGATATGAATCAGGGTGCTGTTGCATGAGAGTAGCTTTATTTGGAGGCACTGGTTTCGTTGGCTCTTATATTATTGATCAGCTTATTGAATCAGGCCATGTCCCCCGGGTCCTAGTTAGGCCCAGTTCTTATCAAAAAATTATTTCTCCGGATAAGTGTGAAATCGTTGAGGGTGATATTGTCAACGTAGATGATATTATGAACGTACTTGAGAAAGCTGATGCAGTTATTTATAACATTGGAATTATAAGAGAGTTCCCAAGTCAAGGTGTTACTTACGAGAAACTACATTTTGATGGTGCGGTAAATTGTATAGATGCTGCGGCTGAGAAAGGAATTAAACGTTTTATTTTGATGAGTGCTAATGGAGTATGCCCAAATGGTACAGGTTACCAGAAGACCAAGTGGATGTCTGAGCAATATCTAAAAAATACTAGTCTAAATTGGACTATCTTTCGTCCTTCTCTAATCTTTGGTGACCCTAGAGGTCACGATAGGTCAGAGTTTTGTACTCAACTAAAAAAAGATTTGATAAGTCTTCCATTTCCAGCGCCTCTTTTTCATGAAGGATTGTTACCTTTTAACGCAGGCAGTTTTGCAATGTCACCGATCCATGTAGAGAATGTGGCTGATATTTATGTTAGTTCTATTGAGAAAGATAATCATTATGGCAAGACAATTGAACTTGGTGGGGAAACTGAACTAAGCTGGAAAGAAATTATTAAAATAATTAGCAATGCTAGTGGTAAGAAAAAATGGGCTCTACCCGCACCCGTTATAGGAGTAAAAACTGTTGCTGCAGTTTTTGGCCGATTTAGCTGGTTCCCTGTTACAAAGGATCAATTAACAATGCTTGTAGAGGGAAACACCTGTACCTCAACAAAGTATTTTACAGAGAACAGTCTAAAACCACTACCGTTCGATATAAAAAATCTATCTTATCTAAAGGATTCATAAACCTTGAAACTATTGTTCATAATCCCTGCCGTCTTTATTATTATGGTCTACCTAAATTTTTTTTCTAATGATAAGATAGTTTTGTCTGAGGGTGATGATGCGCCATTTTTTTCGCTTAGAGATCAGGATGAAAAGACTCGTAATCTGTCTGATTATAAGGGGAGGAGGATCATCGTTTATTTTTTTCCAATGGCAGACACGCCTGGATGAATTAAAGAGGCTTGCGGGTTCCGCAATATTTATAGTGAGTTTGAAAAAAATAATATCACAGTTATAGGAATTAGTTATGATAAAACTAAGTCATTAAGAGATTTCAAGGATAAGTATAATCTACCGTTTGACTTTCTTTCTGATTCAACAAAATCTGTGGCATTGAGCTATGGTGCAAACGGAATTTTTGTCCCTAAAAGAATGACGTTTGTGATAAACTTAGAATTAAAAATAGAAAAAATTTATAATAAAATTAATGTTAATACACATGCTGAAAAAATTCTCACTGATCTTACTAATTAGTTTATTATTTGTCAGTACATACCCATTATATGCCGAAGAAGGAGGTAGTATATATGGTTTTGTAACGGATGAATCCACCGGGGAAGCGCTTATAGGTGCGAATGTCATTATAAAAGAAACCGGGGCAGGGATGGCTACAGATATGAATGGATACTATGTTATCCAGGAAATCGCTGATGGCGACTATACAGTATTAGTCTCTTATGTAGGCTATCAAGTGCTTAACTACGAGATTAAAGTTAGTGGACAAGAACCTCAAAAATTAGATCTTGCTCTGACTTCGCAGGCGGTGTCAATGAGTGAGGTAGAGGTTTCCGCAGAAAAAATACAGAGAAAATATAATATACAGCCTAGCCGGATTAATCTTTCCCCTAGAATGCTAAAAGCGGCTCCCTCTTTAGCTGAGCCTGATTTGTTTCGGACGATACAAGCTCTTCCTGGAGTTTTGACAACGTCAGAGTTTAGCACGGGTCTTGTGATCAGAGGCGGGAACACAGATCAAAATCTTATTTTATTAGATGGTATCACGGTTTACAATCCATCTCATCTTGGTGGAGTATTCTCAAACTTTATTATAGACGGAGTGAAAGAGGCTAACCTTATTAAAGGAGGTTATAACGCAGAATATGGCGGCAGGCTATCAGCTGTGCTCGATGTTCTTAGCCGAGAGGGTAACAGAAATAAATTTGAAGGGAAAATGAGTGTGTCCCTTTTGTCTGCCCAGACCACGCTTGAAGGGCCGAGCTATAATGGTGCATGGTTAGTCTCAGCAAGGAGGACTTATTTTGATCAGATTTTCAAAAGTAATCCAAATATACCACCATATTATTTCTATGATTTTCAGGGTCATGTGTTTTCAGATTTATCTGCAAAAGACAGACTGTCTATTAGCTTTTATAGTGGTCTCGATGATTTTACCTTTAATGATCTTGGGCTAAGCTCGGACTGGGGAAATAATACTATAAGTTTAACCTATCGCAGAGTATTTAGTGAGAGACTCATAGGGAACTTTTTATTCGCCTCGAGTGAGTTTTTTACAAACTTTGGTCTTGGAGGTGAGGACGGGCTGAACAATGAAAACATAATTGATGATAAAACATTCTCGGCAAATATGTCCTACTTTCAGTCGAAGGATTTTGAGTGGAGATACGGTGTCCAGGTTAAACAGCTTGGTATAAAGTATAGGACCACTTTTGAGGATGAGGTCTCCTTTGATATTAAGGAGGATCCAATTGAGGGTGCTGCCTACGCTAAGCTAAAGTGGAAACCAAGTCTGAGGATGGTTGTTGAACCTGGGCTTCGATATAATTTCTATAGTGTTTACGCTGACAAGCCGTTTATTGATCTTCGACTGGGAACAAAATATTTGCTGACTGATGATCGATATATAAACTTTGCTTTTGGAAATTATCACCAGTTTATTGAGACGATTCAAGATGATTTTAATCCACCTCTATTAGATAATTGGCTAGCGGTTGATGAGTCAGTGGATCCAGCCTCCTCTCAGCAATTTGTGCTTGGTTATGAAGAATATTTTCAAGATGTATATAAGGTTCAGGTTGAAGGATATTATAAAGCATTGCAGAATATGCTTACATATGAAGAGTTCAGATCTTCAACGGATGCAGACGTATCTGATGAGAATGTGCGTGATACTTTTACGCCATCGGATGGTTATGCCTATGGCTTAGAACTGTTCGGTCAAAAAATGGTGGGTAAGCTTACTGGTTGGATTGGCTATACGTATTCAGTGTCTCGTAAAACTATGAACTCTCAATACTCCGATAGAGAAGAAGAGTATTACACAAACTGGGACAGGGCGCATGCCCTAAGTATTCTGGGAAGCTATGTTAAAAATGATAAATGGGATATTAATTTTAAATGGGCCTGGCAATCAGGCCAGGCTTATACACCTATACTAGGATATTACTTGGAGAAAACACCTGGGGCTCCAAACACAACTTTTCATACAATACCAGGCGTAAGAAATAGCGGCAGGTATCCAGCGTATCACCGGCTTGATCTAGGGGCGGTTCGTCATGGAACAATATTTAATAAGAAAGCTGAATTTTTCATTCAGCTTATTAATACATATAACAGGAAAAATATTTTTAGGTACGTGTATCAACTTGGTAACGTGTATAATGGGATTGATGATGATGGAGACTGGGTCGAAAAAGATCATGATGCAAATGATAACGGAGTACCAGACGTTGGCGAGGTTAATGTAGATGAGGAGGATGAAGGTCGGATGCAGCGCAAAGATATTAGTCTGTTTCCTGTGATCCCGACTATTGGTATAACTATATATTTTTAATGAAAAGGTTTTTAATCATAATAATTATTTTTGGGTTTATCCTTATTCAGAGCTGTATGGATAAGGATGACACTTACGACTATGAGCAGAGGCTATCTGTCTGGGCACATTTCCAGTCAAGTATGCCTCTATCCGATACTGTTTTTGTTTCTCGTACCGCAAGTATTGATGAAGAAACGCCTGCTGATTCTTTGTGGATCAGTGATGCAACAGTTAAGATTACTGGAGATACTCTTGATATGTTATTAGAACCTGTTGAGGGGAAACCTGGTCGGTACTTTACTGAGTCTTCATATATATTTCTTCCTGGAGTTGAGTATACAGTTAGTGCTAGCTATAACGGATTATTTGCTCAGGGTAAGACAACTATCCCTAATGATATAATCATAGAAACAGTAGAGCCGAGTGTCTATACCTGTAGAGGCCTTGGCTATGATGTACCATCAATAAATATTGAAAATTTTTCTCATTCATCGCCCTTTCCCACAGGTGCTATTGACACCGTTTATCTTCGTCAGGGAAATTGTTTTACAGAAAGCTTTGCGAGTTACCCTCTTTATAAAATTAATTTTAATGAAGATGCTTATCAGACAATAAGAATTATCTCACTTGCGCTTGAGGCAGATCAAAAAAATCTTGAACCTTTTTCGGATGGCAATAGCAATGATATTTGGGATATAGATGAAGAGTTTGAAGATTGGAATGAGAATGGTGTTCGTGATAGTATCTATTCTAATCTGATCTTTGACACAACAGGAACCTATGCTAGGTGGAAAGGGCCTTATTTGCGCGATAAGGATAATGTCCCCTTCAAACTAAATCCTTGGCCATGGAACATAGAAACATCCCCCGTTAATATGTCATGGCTATTTTATGATTATTATGGATACCATTTGATGACCTTCCAGGCTACTGATGAAGCATTTTTTAATTATTTTCAAGGGCTTCCTGAGTTTAATACATTTGTGCTTCCAGCATCAAATGTAGAGGGAGGGTATGGGCTTGTTTCGAGCTCTGCGTCTCAGTCTTTTCTTGTGTATTTAGCACCGTACAAAGAAGAATAGAAAAAATCTGTAGCCCGTAGGAGAATCGAACTCCTGTTGCCAGGATGAAAACCTGGAGTCCTAACCACTAGACGAACGGGCCAAATACATTAAAAGAGCAACTAGCTTGGCGAGGAATTTATTTAAAC
>Ga0257111_1000064_pt1 | contig 38291 bp, 31 predicted proteins | sample LP_taG_6_FD_191567 | JGI IMG/M metagenome (GOLD analysis project Ga0257111, IMG submission 191567) | Marine microbial communities from Northeast Subartic Pacific Ocean, Canada - LP_J_2015_P26_500m | ecosystem: Environmental > Aquatic > Marine > Oceanic | place: Canada: Northeast Subartic Pacific...
CCTGGGATCAATTCCAAGAATATTGAATCAGGTAAAAGGCCACTTATTTCGAAACTAAGTGATGTAGAATCACCACCTAATAAATGAATATTGCGCGTAATACCTGTTATAGAAAATGGTTTTGGAATCTCAAACTCGTGATTTGGATGGCCCCAGCGAGTTAAGGCATTACTGCTTGAATCCAAAAATATTATTACCATTAGGTTACCCAAGACGAGTATGATCAGGGAAAATACTTTCCAATTTTCAGCGCGATTAGTTGGAAATAACTTTTTAAGATTTATTCTTTTTAATTTATTTGATATTCTTTGGATATAGCTCTTACTTAATGAATTTGATGTATATGTGTTTTCTGATTGTTCCAATTGGTAGGCATTGATTACAACATCACTTTTTGGAAATGCTAATTTACCAGCCGAGCGAGCAAGTTTTGACCAAGAATAGCGTTTAATCTTATTCTGCTCGATAAGTGCGTTAACTATAAATAAACTGACGATGCCTACAACAATTAGCCCGACAATTATTTTTAATGTTATTAGTCGAATCGCATTAGGAAGATAGAAGACCGCTTCGACTCCTATGGCTATGAATAAAATCAATAGAATGAAAGTGTATGCTGCCCAGGCCAGTGTAATGAGATCATTTTGCAATGCTTCTCTGCGGATACGTTTTAGATGGTTGGTAATTGAAGGCATTTTATTGCGTAAGTGCAAAATAAATAATATTGACGCCCATTTGTAGAGCAGCCACCCTTAATTCTGGTGGATCGTTATGGACTTCTTCGTCTTCCCATCCATCGCCTAGATCTGATTCATAGGAATAAATAACCATAATACGATCTTCATTATAGAGTGCAAATAGTTGCGGTGGCTTGCCGTCGTGTTCATGAATTTTTGGTAATCCATTGGGCATATCAAAATACGAATGAAAAACTGCGTGATCATGGGGTAACTCTACAAAATCGCGGTCAGGGAATACCCGTTTCATTTCTCGTCGGAAGGACGTATTAAGTCCATAATTATCATCTGTATGTAGAAATCCTCCTCCCATAAGATATTCACGTAGCTCAATTATTTCCTCATCTGTGAATCGAATATTTCCATGCCCAGTCATGTAAAGATATGGATGGCCTCGCAATTCCTTTGTGGTAAGTTTTATCCTGTATTCATCATGGGAGGCCTTGATAGAAGTATTCTTTGTTAAATAGCTAAGTATGTTTGGTATGCTGGATGGGTCACAATACCAGTCTCCACCTCCGCCATAGTTAACGCGGGCGATCGAAAATTCTTGGCCAAAAATAATATTTGTCACTAATAAAATGACTGCTGTTGTAGTAAAAATTTTCATTATAGTAACATAATAACTCTTATCCATTTTTCAATGGTGATAAATAAACTATGTTCCGATATGGAATCATTATGTTGAAGTTAGTATAAAATGCTATTAGCGTTGAAACTTTGGTTTATAGCTTACACTTGCAATGAAATGCATCTAGCCATTACTTTACCATTGCATGCAATTAAGGATTTTCTCGGTTATTCTAATTTGCAGCCACATATCATTGGCCTCCACTGGTTCAGCTGCTGAAGATTCCCTCAAAACTTATCTTTGGGGATTAATTAAAATATATCCTAAACCAAAGATCCAATATGAACCTGGTTATTGGAAAAATAGGATATTACATCCCCGTGAATTCCATCATCCGATTTCATTTATGCCTTTAGAATTACGTTATGGTCTAAGTTACAATGGTGGCGGAGGTGATGATCGTGAAAATATGCACTCAGGCTGGGTCAAATATGATGAAGGAGTGGAAGGTCATTTTGATGCGGGTAAAAAAATAGCAAAGTGGGGTCATCAGCTTGATTTTGATTTCATGAAGTTAAACCTGTCTAACTTTATACTAAAGACAAGCTGGTTGGATATGCAAACTGGACTTAATTATCGTTCCGCCAACCTGCTTTTTCCAGATACAATTCCAATGAGTAAGTGGGGTGCTGTTAACCCTAATTGGAATATCAACCGAAAATTTTCGCCGAAGATTTCTGAATTTAGTTTAAGTCATGCGCTGGTATTTCAATGGTTCGAACAGTTCTATTTTAATGCGCGTTATACATGGGGGTTAGCACAGACAAAATTTTATTATTCATCCAATTCTGGTGCGTTGGATGAAACTCCGAGAGGATGGGGCCCATCCACCTCTTATGCATTTGGAGTAAGATTTATTTTTGATACTGAGAAACAATATCGTTTTGCTGTTGGATTGGATCTTAAACATTCATACATCAAAATCAAGTATGTTGATGATCCAGATGATATTACACCGATCTCGGGTTTCCATTTACAGGATTATGGAATTTATCTTACTCTTGCTGCTTTTTATGGCGGGAAATTGACTGCGGGTGACAATGCAAAAGAATATTATTATAGGGGGGATTTTATAGAGGCAAGAAAAATATTTGAAAATTTTGTTGAGCAAAATCCATCCCATAGTAACCTTTACCGAGCACAATCATACCTAGAATTATGTAATGAGAAAATACCATATCAATTGTTTAAGGAAGGTATGCAGTTTGAAAATAATAGCATGACTGATAAAGCTGTAGAGAGATATCTAGCTTCATTACGTAATGCTGATTCTACTCTAGCAGTTGAAGTCAATGCACATCTTTATCGTATCGCCAGTTTGCGATTACAGGATGCTGAGCTACTGATGAGTAGAGGCAAGCATGACAAGGCATTAGCTATGGTTCAAAAAACAGCTCCTTTTTCCGACAGGGCTAGAAAGGAAATACCTAGATTTGAAGCTTTGCGGAGTTTGGCTAATGGAAAAACAGCAATGAAATACCGTTTTTACGATAAAGCACTTCAATTATTTAGTAATGCGTTATTGAAATATCCACCATTGAAAAGAGAAATAAATGCATACCGTTATCAGATTGCAGCAATGATGGTAGAGGATATTAATCAAATACGTGATGCAAGTGAAATCAGGTTGGCAGTGATTGCCTTGGAAGATGCTAAACATTTGAGCGGGGGCATAGGTCCCGCCAATGAAAAAATATATAAGGTGCTTAAAAATAGGTTGGAAGTGCTAGAACAGTTAATCATTCGTTATGGGATTGATAAGCGGATGGAGGAAGAAAGAATGCGCCGTGCCAAGTTAAAAAGTGCTACAATCAGAATTGGTATGACCATACCACAGGTAATGGATATCATTGGGGAACCAGAAGAAATTATCCAAAAACAAAGTTTGAAAGGAAAAGATTCACAGCTTTGGTTATATCCAATGGATAATGATCGAAATCTTGAACTGTCTTTCTTAGATTATAGATTATTTAAAATAGAATAAATTACAGAAGGTGTGCGTTCCGGGTCAGGAACATGATTTCCCTTCCGACAACTTTCAGTATTCCTGTTGCAGGTACAGCTAAAAGCATTCCAAGCGGCCCAATAAGTGTTCCACCAATAAGTAATGCAATCATAACCACCAATGGATGTATACCAACACTTTCTCCAACCAGAATAGGCGTTACCAGGTTATTGTCTATTTGTTGGACTATGAGGAACATTAGAATTATGTCCAAGATATAAAAAGGCGAGGGTACGGTGCTAAAAAGTTGGTGACTCAAAGAAGCTTCTGAGCCAATGTTATTCATCACTGCGACAAGTATTGCAGGTAACATTCCCGCAAAGGGGCCCACAAGTGGAATTAAATTTGCCAAGCCAGCGATAATGCCAATAAATACGACTAAGGTAAGATTCGCACCCGTTGCATTTAGTATGTAAAGACCAATAATTGACATTATTGCAACGCTTGATGCTGCTAATAGTTGACCTTGCAAATAATTCGATACCTGACGTTCGACGTTAAATATAAGCCTTAACCCCATTTCGAAATATTTATTTGGGATGAACTGCGCCAAAGATTTTTTGAACTCGTGATAGTTTGCTAAAAGAATTATGGTGAATATTAAAACCATGATTGCCGTAAAGATAAACCCTCCAACAGTGCCTGCTAAAGAGACTACATTTTGAATTATATCACCTACCATATCATTAATCTTTGATACAATGTTAGATGAATCTATATCAGGAATATTTACATGTTTTTTCAAGGCCAATTCCAGTTGACCAGCTAATGAATTTAAGTTCTCTATATACCCTTTAGTTTCTATCTGGCTAGAAAATTCACGGGCTTGTCCTAGCATTCCCGACGCAAAACTTTTCAGAAAAATAATGATAGCACTAATCAGGCTAATTGTTACAATTAATACACTCAATGCTCTAGACTTTATTTGACTTTCTAGGTGGTCTACCAATGGCAATAATATAGTTGAAAAAAGAAAAGCAAATATCAACATAGTAATTACTGAAGAGATGTACGGCCATATTATTGTTAAAGACCCAAACGCAATAACCGTTAAAATTAAACGGTAAATTAACTGTAGATAATTTTTTTCCTGGCTCAAGATAATCTTGTCATTTACCTGATTGTGCTTGTATCAATAATTCATTTGTCTTTCGGAGACGGGTACAGACTACTTTGGATAAGTTTTGCAGAATTTTATTTCCTAGTGCGGGTTTTCTTTTAATTAGAATTTGAAGGTCCGATCGAAAAAATCCTAATAGTTTAGAATGATCAGTTGCAATGGCGGCTGCAGAACGTACTTCATCTTCCAACAAGGCCATTTCACCGAAAAAATCACCATCGGATAATTCGGCCAAAACCTGTGAATTACCACTTGCTTCACCAACAATAATTTTTACTATCCCGGACTGAATAATAAACATTCCTTCACCAGGTGCATGACGTTTAAAAACATATTCTTCTGGTTTATAGGTTCGATCATGTAGCAACTTGCTAATTTCATTTAATTCTTTGTCATTGAGTTCTGCAAAAATCGGTATTTTTTTTATAATCGTAACTGTTTCGTTTTCAGCTTTGTCCCAATTATTAAATAGATTGGTCCAGTATGCGTTTTTCAAAATCCTCACCTCATTAATATGATTAGATAAAATAGACAAGGTTCTTAAGGATTGTCAAGAGAACTCTTTAAGACAAAATTAAAACCTATTGGATGGGTTTTATTCTGCTAGGTAGTTTTGTATAGCATGGTTTTAAGATTTTTGTTAATTAATACTCTTATTTTTACTGCTTTTATTTTTCCTCAGGAAAGTCGTCGCGATTTTGATACGGAGTTGGATTATCAATCAGAGGCTATTTATAAGGTAAGGAAAGAAATAGAGGAAACGCGGCGCAGGATCAAATCAGAAAAGAAAAAAGAGAAATCAACTGCACGACGATTAACAAATATTGATAAAGAAATTTCCTTAACCAATAAACTTTTTACTCAATTAAAACAGGAACTGGGTAAGACTGAAATAGAGATAGGCAAATTATCAACAGCGATACAAGCAAATGAACGTCAACTTGAAATTTTGCGTGATAGGTATGCCGCAAGAGTTGTGCAAATGTATAAAAAGGGTACTTTGGCTGATATTGAAAAGCTTTTGAGCTCCACATCATGGCGGCAGGCTATATACCGCGCTAAATACATGGAGATAATATCTGACATTGATCAAAAAACGCAAAACAAAATAAAATCGTTACTGATTGAAATAGGAAGACAAAGAATTGGTTTGGAATCTTCTTATCGAAACAAAGTTCGGTTAAAAAAAGACCAAGAAGAGAGCAAAGTAACGCTTCGAGCAAGTCGGAAGAAACGCCAAAAAGAGTTGGATAAAATTCGCAATAATCAGTCTGAACTAACAAAATATCTTGAGGAAAAACAAGCTGGTATACAAGAGTTAGAGAGTTTGTTAAAAAAAATCCGTCAGGAAAAATCTAGCTATGATCGGGCAGATCGTATACGTAAACAACAGACTGCATTAAAAACGCAAACATTTGGCAAACTTAAAGGACAACTTCCATGGCCGGCAACTGGTCGCATTGTTAAAAGGTTCGGTCGCAATTGGAATTCAAAACGAAAAACAACCACTGAGAATCCTGGTATTGACATAAAAGGAAAACCAGGTTCTCCTATCCGCTCAGTAATAGGCGGTATAATTACAACTATAACCTACATTCGTGGATATGGTACCACAATAATTATTGATCACGGTGGAGGTTTCTATACAGTATACAGCCATGTGACAAATGTGGAAACTAACGAGGAAAATGAAGTACAGGCTGGTGATATTATCGCATACATGGGTGAAGCAGGATCCATTGATGGATCAAAATTACATTTCGAGATTTGGGGCCATGGACAAAAATTAAATCCTGAAAAATGGTTGATGAAAAGATGACATTTATCGACTTTAATATTCAAAAACCTATTTGGAGTAAGTTGAGTCAGTTAAAAAGCAACCATCGCATTGCCAATGCTTATCTTTTCTCAGGATGTAGGGGATCTGGTAAGGAGGCGATAGCGCTCAAATTCGCTGCGTATGTTAACTGCCCTGTCATTGATGGTCCGTGTGGAGAATGTTCTTCCTGCCGTCGATTTAGATCCTTACAGCACGAACATTTAAAATTGATCGTGCCCATGCCACGTAATGAAAAGTTGTCAGTTAGCGCTGATGTAGCAGCACTATTAGATGCAACCAAGATTAAAGCAAAAAATCCGTTTTATAAAATCACCTTGCCAAAAGCCAATACGATTCCAATCAGTCATATTAGGAAACTAAAAAGAGACTTGTATCTTAAATCAATAGAAACTGGCCGCAAAATAGTGTTGATTTATGACGCGCATATGTTGTGTGCAGGTGATGCATCATCTGCCAATGCAATATTAAAAATCCTCGAAGAGCCGCCTAATAATACAACTTTTATTTTGGTTACTGATTATAAAGCTGATTTATTACCGACAATTTTATCACGTTGTCAATGCCTGGATTTTCCCGCATTAAAAAGAGATGACGTAGTTGCTTATCTGTTATCATCGGGTGTTGAAGATTATTTAGCGCAATTCGCTGCTAATATAGCTGATGGTGATATGCGCCGAGCACTTGCATTGACAGATTTTGGTAAGAATGATATTTTGGAATTGGTGAAAACGTTGAGAGACTTGGTATCGGAAGAACAAATAGAAAATTGGCGTTCGTTCAATCAAAATTACAGTAGGATGGCAAAAAATAATTTTCATGAATTCGAATTCCATTTATTTTTATTGCAATGGTGGTTAAACCAAGCTTATTTGCAACGAGTAGGTATCAATAACTCTGATGGTATCAATGGCATGTCCACTGATTTGCGAGAATTCAACATAAAATTTCCAAACGCTGACTTTTATAAAATCAATAAAATAATTGAAGAAACAATTATTGCTCCTCGAAAGAATCTATACATGCCATTAATATTGACAAACTTTTTGATTGGTATCCAACAAAGTTTAGATAAGTAGATTTACTGATAGAAAAGAATGTCAAATACCTTTTATATTACAACTCCTATTTACTATGTGAATGATAAACCGCATATAGGTCATGCTTATACGACAATATTGGCTGATGTATTAGCACGTTTTCATCGAAATCTAGGATTTGATACGTTTTTTCTAACTGGTTTGGATGAGCATGGGCAAAAAGTACAACAGGCTGCAGCAGAACGTAATGTAGACCCCCAGAGGCATTGTGACGAAATGGCGCCACAATTCGTTGAATTATGGGAGGAACTGCATATTTCTAATGATGACTTCATACGTACTACAGAGCCAAGACATAAGCAAGTGGTTCAGGAATTTTTGCAGCAAGTTTTCGATAAAGGTGATATTTATAAGGATGAATACAAAGGATTATACTCAGTATCTGAAGAAAGATTTATTACTGAAAAGGAAGCGGAGACCGGACAGTTTCATGATATTAGGGAATTACTGGAAAAAAATTATTTTTTCAAAATGAGCGATTATCAAGATCAGCTTATTAAATACATTGAAAAACATGATACATTTATTCAACCAAAGCATCGTAAAAATGAAATTCTTGGTTTTTTACGACAACCGTTAAGTGATTTATGTATTTCACGACCAAAATCTCGGTTGAATTGGGGTATTGAATTGCCATTTGATGAAGATTATGTGACCTATGTGTGGTTTGATGCTCTGATTAATTATGTAACTGTAACCAAATATGGTACTGATGACTCTTCTTTTAAGAAATGGTGGCCAGCAAATTACCATTTGATCGGTAAAGATATTTTAACGACCCATGCTGTTTATTGGCCAACAATGCTCATGTCAGCAGGGCTCCCATTACCAAAATCAATTTTTGCACATGGATGGTGGCTAAGCGATGAATCAAAAATGAGTAAATCAGTTGGTAATGTAATAAATCCTCTTGATTTGATTAAAGAGTACGGAGTTGACCCAGTCCGTTATTATTTAATGCGAGAGATGGTATTGGGTCAGGATGCAAATTTTACGTTGGATTCTTTTATTAAACGTTACAATAGTGACCTAGCTAATGATTTCGGTAATTTATTAAATCGTATATCAACCCTCATACATAAGAATTATGATGGAATAGTTCCTCATTCAAGAGAGCTCACCTTGGATGAAAAAATTATAAAAGATGCCGCTATTGAATTGGTCAGTGAAATAGATGGAAAAATAATGAATATGAAAATTAATGAAGCTATTGAAGACATAATGCAATTTATCAGGCGGATCAATAAGTACATGGAAGAACAAGCGCCCTGGAAACTGGTGAAGGAAAATAAAGATGAAGCTGGACGAATATTATATACGGCTGGCGAATCACTGCGGATTGGCGCTTCGCTCCTTTCTCCTGTAATGCCGAATAGAATATCTATTTTGCTTGAAGCTTTAAATACAGGAAGATCAACAGAATGGGGCGGCCTGAAATCAGGAAGTAAAATACGCGACCACCAACCTCTTTTCCCGCGCATACAGGTCTAACTTATCAATTCGCAATTATGTTAACTGACACCCATTGCCACCTATATTATGATGAAATAAAAAAAGACATAGCCAATGTCTTAAATCGTGCTGAAAAGTTAGGTGTTAACCGTTTTATTTGTGTCGGCACAAATATGGAAGATTCCTTGCAGTGCTTGGCATTGGCTGAAAAATATGAGAATATTTTCGCTTCAGCTGGTATTCATCCACATGATTCTAAGAATGCACCTCCAGAATATCTGGATCAAATCAAGAAATTCATGAAATCCAGTGAAATGGTAGCGATTGGGGAGGTGGGTTTAGACTATTACAGAAATATTTCACTCCCTGATATACAAAATTCAGTTTTTCGTGAACAAATGCAGCTCGCACAGGAACTAAAAAAGCCGGTTATTTTCCACAATCGGGATGCAGATATAGATGTAATTAAAGTATTATCTGATTTTCCTGATGTGATTGGTGTAGCACATTGTTTTTCTTCTACTATTTCAACAGCAAAGACATTAATAGATATGGGTTATTATATTTCTTTCTCTGGAAACTTGACCTTCAAGAATAGTAACCTGCCGGAAGTTGCCAAGTATTTACCGATGGATAGAATACTGGTTGAAACTGATTCTCCCTATTTAAGCCCAGTACCGTACCGCGGGGAAGGAAATGAACCTGGGCGAACTAGGTATGTAGCCGAAAAATTAGCCGAAATACTTCAAGTGCCTTTGGAATTTGTTGCGCGCAAGACAACAGAAAACGCCAGTCGGTTATTCCATCTTTAATGGACCACCCTTTTAGAAAAAAGTGGGGTCAGAATTTTTTAGTGGATAATAACCTACTAGATAAAATTGTATCAACAGTAAATCCGCAGGTAAATGATCATATCCTTGAAATAGGCCCCGGTGGAGGCGTTTTAAGTGAGAAAATATTACCACAAGTAAAGGAAATGTTGGCAATTGAAATTGATCCTTTACTTGTAGATCAATTAAATAAACAAAAAAATTTAAAAGAGTTAAATGTTATTCAAGGTGATATCTTAATTAATAAAATTAAAGATTTACCCATCACCAATCCTGTTAGAGTAATTGGTAATATTCCCTACAATATTACGTCGCCCATAATTTTCTGGTTGATCGAGCAACTGGATTATTGGGATGATGCTTTTTTGATGGCACAAAAGGAAGTAGCACAACGCCTTACAGCTAAAGTATGTACGAAAGCTTATGGTCGGTTAACAGTAGTTGTTGGCGCTTATTTGAATGTCGACTATAGGTTTACCATACCACCAGATGTATTCATTCCTAAACCTAAGGTGGATTCTGCATTTCTCTATCTAACCAAAAAGAAGCAGCCACTCATTAAAGATGAGGATTACGTTAAGTTTAATAAGATTGTAGCAACTGCTTTTAACCAGCGTCGCAAGATGCTGCGAAATTCTATGAAAAATTGGGAATTTTCAAAGTTAATTAAAGAAAAAATCGATTTTTCTCGTCGCCCTGAAAGTCTTTCTATTGAAGAATTTTCCTTATTAGTAAAGTGAAATACTGATCTTAACAGGTTACTTGGGTCATATGTATTAAATAGTGTAAATTAGTAGGCTTTTCTAGAAAATAACAGTGGGGGCGTAAATGGCAAAAACAGGAAGAACTGTAAATGAATCAAATCGTAGCTTAAGTCGATATCTTGAGGAAATTGGTGATTTTGAACCACTTAATCCAGACCGTGAAGTAGAGCTTGCGATAAAGATAAAACAAGATGACCATAACGCACTTGAGGAATTAGTAAAGGCTAATCTAAGGTTTGTGGTATCAGTTGCAAAAGATTATCAAGGACAAGGGCTACCTTTGACGGACTTGATCAATGAAGGTAATTTAGGATTAATTAAGGCAGCAGGACGATTTGATGAGACACGTGGATTTAAATTTATTTCATATGCTGTCTGGTGGATCAGACAATCAATCCTGCAAGCCCTGGCAGAACATTCACGTATTGTTCGGTTACCGTTGAATCGTGTGGGCACGATTAGCAAGATCACAAAAACAGCTGAAAAATTGGAAGCTGAAATCGAACGTTCACCTAATGAGAAAGAAATCGGCCGACAATTGAATATGACATCAGATGAAGTTATTGATGCAATGCGAATATCGCGTCGACACCAATCACTTAATGCACCATTTAGGGATGGTGATAAAAATTCACTTATCGATATCATCAAGGATGATAATCAAATCGAACCAGACGCTCCACTAATGAATGATTCACTTAAGGACGAGATCCGTAATTCGCTGGAAACACTTAAAGACAGAGAGAAAATGGTCATCAAAATGTATTTCGGTATTGAACGTGATTATGCACTCACCTTGAATGAAATTGGTGAGGAGTTTAATCTTACCCGTGAACGTGTAAGACAGATTAAGGAAAAGGCAATTCGCCGCCTGCGGCATCGTTCTCGCAGTAAGGCATTAAGAAATTATTTAGGCTAATATTTGAAGGAGGTGAAAATAAATGGTTGAGGTAACTATTAGAGAAGGCGAGCCTTTGGAACGTGCCTTAAGACGGTTTAAAAAGAAATGGGAGCGCGCAGGAATTTTACGTGAAGTTAGACAAAAATCATTTTACATAAAGCCCAGTGAAAGGAAACGGGCTGAGCGTAAAAAAGCTGCTAGACGAATGTTGAGAATATCACGCTACTAGTTTTCATAATTAATTATGAAAGTGTTTGAAAAGGTTCGGGTCTTAAACCCGAACCTTTTTTATTTTTTGTCGTGTTAATCCGTAGTATATCAGGTGTTCGAGGTCTGGTAAAAACAGACTTGTTACCTGAAACATGTGTCGCTTACGCAGCGGCAGTTCATACAATGTTCCCTGATGGTGTTATTATGATTGGAAGAGATTCTAGACCATCAGGAGACCTTTTATTAGATACAATGGTGGAAATACTCCTGAATTATGGGAGAGATGTCATTTCATTAGGTATTGTGCCAACACCTACGGTGCAGTTTATGGTAGAGAGAACTGATGCTGTTGCGGGTGTTGTTATCACTGCTAGTCATAATCCTATTGAATGGAATGGGTTGAAATTTATCCGCGGTGATGGGACATTTTTCCGACCTGATGAATGTGATAACTTATTCTCTGTGGTAGATGCCGGTATTAAATTCCCAAATAATGATATTGAACGTGGTAAAACCTTTATGGATGTTAATGCTGTCCAGAAACATATTATCCAAGTGGCAAGCCTGCGGAGTATTGATATCAATAAAATACGTAAGAAAAAATTCAAGGTGGTGATAGATGCTGTAAATGGGTCTGGCTATGATGCAGTACCAAGATTGCTTGAATCATTTAATTGTGAAGTAATTCGTATGAATTGTGAACCAAGCGGTGAATTCACAAGAGGCACGGAACCATTACCAGAAAATTTAGAAACGCTTAGCAAGGAAGTGATTAGAAAAAATGCTGATGTTGGATTCGCTGTGGATCCAGATGCTGACCGTTTAGCAGTTGTATCTGAAGACGGAAAACCATTAAGTGATGAATATACCTTAGCCATAGCAGGTGATGGTTATATCAGGCAAAAGAAAACACAAGAAACTTTCGTTATAAACCTATCTACCTCCATGGTACTAGAAAAAATAGCGGCTAGATATAATTGCAATATTGAGCGAACCCCAGTCGGTGAGATTAATGTAGTTCAAAAAATGATTGATGTTGGCGCAAAATTTGGAGGTGAAGGTAATGGCGGCATTATCCTAAAGGAAGCACATCTAGGCCGGGATTCCTTGGTTGGATGTGCTATGGTACTTAATAGGATGGCGCTGACTGATGAGCGATTAAGCGTTATTTACGCTGGGCTTCCTCAGTTCGTAATTGTGAAAGATAAACTGGATATTGATGGAGTTGATATGGATGAGCTAATCGCAGCTGCAATTGAAAATTTTGAAGGCGCAGAAGTAAATACAGAAGATGGCATTAAATTCATTTGGGACAATCAATGGATTCATTTGCGTAAATCCAATACTGAACCGATTATTAGAATTTATGCAGAAGCTGAAAATCAGGATTTCGCGCAGAAACTAATTAATAGAATGAAATCCTTGATTGAAGCTTAATTATAATAGTGTTAAATAATAGGACTATAGATCAGGTTGGTGCAGAGGAAAGAGTTTCCAGACTATTTTCTAGAAGCATAAAAAAAGAATCTAAAGTCCAGGCACTTAAAATGATTCTCAGCATGGTTGATCTAACTACATTGGAAGGAAAGGATTCTCCAGGGAAAGTAAAGCAGTTATGTTATAAAGCTGCCCATCTCCATGACCAACACCCCGGGTTGCCAACGGTTGCTGCAATTTGTGTTTATCCAAATATGGTTCCTGTGGCAAAAGTTGCCTTGGCTGGAACTAATATTAAAGTTGCTTCCGTGGCTACGGCGTTTCCAAGCGGCATGACAACTTTATCAGCAAAGCTCATAGAGGTACGATCTGTAGTTGATGCTGGTGCTGAAGAGGTGGATATGGTAATATCAAGAGGTAAATTCTTAAGTGGCGATCTCGAATTTGTTGGTGATGAGATTTCCCAAGTGAAAAATGCCTGTGGCGCAGCAAAACTAAAGGTAATACTAGAAACTGGGGAACTTGTTACTTTGGATAATGTGCGCAGGGCAAGTGATCTAGCCATGAATGCTGGTGCAGATTTTATTAAAACCTCTACTGGAAAGATTAATCCAGCTGCGACTCCTGTAGTCGTCCTAACTATGTTGGAAGCTATACGGGATCATTATTTACAAACTGGGCATAAAATCGGGATGAAACCAGCTGGAGGGATTAGCACTGCAAAGCAAGGGATTCAATATTTGGTAATGGTTCGCGAAACACTTGGACAAGCATGGCTTACCCCCGATTTGTTCCGTATTGGTGCTAGTTCTCTTGCAAATGATGTTTCAATGCAAATTATTAAACAAAACCAAGGCAACTATCAATCATCTGATTATTTTTCATTGGATTAATGTATGGTAGGTAAGACTAATACAAGAGAAAAGAAGGCATCAACAAATTGGGAATATAGTGCTGCGCCGGAGAGCACTGATCATATTTCATTGATGTCCAATTATGATTTGTTCATTGCAGGAAAATTTACAAAACCAAAGTACGGGACTTATTTTAATTCCATCAATCCAGCTAATGAAACTATTATAGCGAAAGTAGCTTCCGCCGGCAAGGCTGATGTTAATAAAGCTGTTTCTGCAGCTAAGGTATCGTATGAAAATGTTTGGAAGAAAATTGACCCATCCCAACGAGCGAAATATATATATCGTATTGCCCGGCTTATTCAGGAACGGGCTCGAGAGTTTGCTGTTATTGAATCGCTGGATGGTGGTAAGCCTATACGCGAATCAAGGGATATAGATATACCATTAGCAGCAGCTCACTTTTTTTATTACGCTGGTTGGGCTGATAAACTTGATTATGCTTTCCCCGGTCGAAAAACAAAACCTATCGGTGTTGCTGGACAAATTATCCCGTGGAATTTCCCGCTATTGATGGCTGCCTGGAAAATTGCTCCAGCACTCGCTACCGGAAATACCGTTGTCCTAAAACCGGCTGAAACAACACCTTTAACTGCGCTTAAACTTGCAGAAATAATCCAAGATGCAGATCTGCCTCCCGGGGTAGTAAACATTGTTACTGGAGATGGAAGTACTGGCGAATATTTAGTGAACCACGCCAATGTCGATAAAATTGCCTTTACTGGTTCAACAGAAGTTGGAAAATCAATCATACAGGCTTTAGCGGGATCCCGTAAGAAATATACTTTGGAACTTGGTGGAAAAGCTGCCAATATAATTTTTGAGGATGCCCCTATTGATCAGGCTGTAGAGGGAATAATAAATAGTATATTTTTCAATCAAGGTCATGTCTGCTGCGCGGGCTCGCGATTATATGTTCAAGAGAGTGTCTCTAAAGAAATAATATCTAAATTAAAAAGTCGTATGGAAAACCTGATTTTAGGTGACCCTTTAGATAAGAATACTGATATAGGGGCAATTAATTCGAAGACACAGTTGGAAAAGATTCAAATGTATCTAGATATTGGTGTAGCGGAAGATGGTACGATATATCAGTCAAATTGTACTATACCAAAAAAAGGCTATTGGTGTGCACCGACACTTTTTTCCGATATGAGTCAATCGCATCGCTTGGTCCAGGAGGAAATATTCGGCCCTGTTTTGGTGGTTCAAACTTTTCGTACAATTGATGAGGTAATTGCTAAAGCGAATAATACCCCTTATGGACTATCCGGCGGTGTATGGACAGATAAAGGATCAAAGATTTTCAAAATATCGAAAGAGATTCGTGCCGGTGTAATTTGGGCCAATACATTCAATAAGTTTGATCCAACTTCTCCCTTTGGAGGTTATAAAGAAAGTGGGATGGGTCGTGAAGGCGGGTTGGAAGGATTATTACCATATGTTAATCTCTATTAACAATCCTGGATAATGACGCAATCATTACATATCAATAAGACCTATAAACTTTACATTGATGGCAAGTTTCCGCGTACTGAATCTGGCCGTTATATTAAATGGACTAACCACAAAAAAAATATGACCATTAATTTCTGCCGCGGTTCTAGAAAAGATTTTAGAAATGCAGTTGTGGCTGCACGAAGTGCTTTCAAAGCTTGGTCTGGTCGTTCGGCATATAATCGTGGACAAATATTTTATCGTATAGCAGAAATGTTGGAAGGCAGAAAGGAACAATTCAAATCAGAGTTGATTTTACAAGGCTTTACTAAAAAACAATCAGAGAAAGAAGTAGCCTTCAGTATTAATCGTTTAGTTTATTATGCTGGTTGGGCAGATAAATATCAACAACTTTTTAGTAGAGTAAATCCTGTTTCCTCACCATATTATAATTTTTCGTCCCCAGAACCAACTGGTATCGTTGCAGCAATTGCACCTGATGATTCCTGTTTGCTAGGTTTCCTATCAGTAGTTATGCCCGCTGTTGTGGGTGGCAATACAGTGGTAGTCCTAGCTTCTGAATCATATCCATTGTGTGGAATAACGTTTGCAGAAGTGTTGCACTCTTCTGATGTACCCGGTGGCGTGATAAATATTATGAGTGGTCGACGTAGTGAGTTGATTGAACAGTTTTCATCGCATATGGATGTAAATGCAATTATTTATTGTGGGGTCGATTCTGGTCATGCAAGTATGATTGAAAAAAATACTGCCTTAAATGTTAAGAGAGCAGTTAATTATGCGGATCAGAATTGGCTAAATCCAGATGCGCAAGGGCCATATCATATAATGAAAAGTCAGGAAATAAAAACTACCTGGCATCCTATCGGATACTGATTGATCTTATTATTTAAGTTTCACAATGATTAATCCTATAGTAAAAGGATCAGAATTAAGCCTAGAAATAGAATCATTGGCCTTTGGCGGAAAAGGTGTGGCTAGAAAGAATAATTTTGTCGTTTTTGTAAAGAATACTTTACCCGGACAAAAAGTACGTGTATTGGTATATAAAAAGCATAAAGGTTATGCAGAAGCTAGACCATTGGAAATCTTAAGAGATTCACCACACGTAGTTGATTCACTATGTAGGCATTTTCCCGTTTGTGGTGGTTGCAGCACACAAAACCTAGATTATAAAGAGCAGGTAAATCAGAAAAAAAAGCAGGTTGAAGATCTTTATATAAGGCAAGCTGGTATTGATAATTTTACTGTTAATAAAGTTATAGCTGCTGATAAACAATATAATTACCGTAATAAAATGGAGTTTTCATTTAGTAATCGCCGTTGGATACTTGAAGGTGAAAAAGAAGTTCCAGAATCTGAATTTGCACTTGGATTACATATCCCTCGCCGTTACGATAAAATTTTGGATATCAATGAATGTTATATTCAAGAAAAAATATGTAATAACATATTGAATTTGGTGCGGACTGAAGCATTAAATAATAACCTGAAGCCATATGATAATAAAACAAACAACGGCTACTTACGCTATTTGGTGCTTCGCTATGGTTACAATACCGGTGAGTTAATGGTAAATATGGTTACCAGTTATGAAAATACAAAACTACTGAAACCAATTATAAAAGCGCTTTTAAATCAATTCCCTGATATCACTTCAATCGTGAATAATATAAATACTAGAAGAGCAGATATAGCTTATGGTGAATCAGAAATAATCCTACATGGGGCACCTGCTATCCGGGAAAAATTAGGGGACATCACTTTTGAAATTTCGGCGAACTCCTTTTTTCAGACTAATACTGAACAGGCAGAGAAATTATTTCAGGTCGTGCAAGATAATGCTGGTTTAACTGGAAAGGAAATAGTTTTTGATTTGTTTTGTGGCACAGGGTCTATTTCTCTATTCTTAGCGCGTTATGCAAAGAAAATATATGGCTTTGACGTAATTAAAAGTGCGATTGAAGATGCAACAAGAAACGCAGTAATCAATGGAATTGGCAATACAAAATTTCAAAAAGTAAATCTTGATACTTATTTTAAAAAAGGTCGTAATCTAGATGATTATCCAACTCCAGATTTATTAATCCTTGATCCACCAAGATCTGGTATTCATAAAAATCTGGTGAAATCATTACCTAAGTTCGGTTCTCGACGTATAGTTTATGTATCATGTAATCCTACAACTCAGGCGCGGGATATAATCCAATTAATTCATTGGGGCTGGAAATTACAATCAATGACCTTGGTGGATATGTTTCCGCATACTCCCCATATTGAGACTGTCTCATTATTGACAAAGTAATTAAAGATGAATCGAACCTTTATATTTTATTTTTTCTTGACTTAAATTTTTATCTATGAGTCGTTGGTTTAGACACATGATACGAAACAGTTTTTTCCAGGTAGGTGCTGGTTTGTTAATAGTTATGGTGCTTGGTGGATTAATAGTTATATACTTGGAGACAGGCCCTATTACTGAAAAAGAAACACCTTTTTGGTGGGCGATAGTAACCATGACAACAGTAGGTTATGGAGATTTTTACCCAGCGACCCCAGAAGGTAGGTTTTTCGCAGTAATTATCATGTTTGCAGGTATATCACTGGTTTCCTTATTAACTGCAACGATCTCATCCATTTACGTAGCAAAAAGAATCCGGGAGGATAAAGGTTTGGAAAAAGTAAACATAAGTGACCACATCATTCTTTGTGGCTGGAATAAAAATGCAGAATCAATTATTGATTCATTAAGGAATTTAACTGATCAAAAAACACTTGACCTGGTTCTTATAAACGAAATCCACGAAGATATAGTTAATCATTTAAAAAATAAGTATAAGAATGTGGATCTTCATTTTGTTGCTGGAGATTTTACCAGCGAGGAGATTTTAAAAAAGGCCAGTATAGAAAATGCTAAAACAGTAATAATTATTCCTAATCTCGATGACGAAAATATTGGTTCTCCAGATGAAAAGACAATTTTTACGACTCTTACCGTAAAAAGTTTGGTTTCCAGTGTTCGGGTAGTTGCATATCTCATGCAACGTGAAAATCTAACTCACATAAGACGTGCGAATGTTGATGAAGTTGTTCTTAGTGACGATTTTGGCGCTTATATGCTGGCTTCTCATGTTATGGATCCAGGTATTCCACAAACCACTAAAACATTACTTAACGCAAGCTCAGATGCCAGGTTGAAACGCGTTGATATTCCCAACCAGTTTGTTGGAAGAACATTTGATGACTTATTTAACTATTTTCGGTCGACCAGCGCTTGGATTCTTGTCGGCCTGTTTTCAGAAGAGGAAAATTTTGGCATTGGAGAAGTTCTATCTGCAGATACTTCAGCGCTAGATGCATTCATTGAGCGAAAATTAAATGAGGGGGGAATATCCTTGCAGGAAGAGAGTAAAGTCACAACAATAATTAACCCTAAAAGCAGTTTCAAAATCGAAGCAGGCCAGCGTGCCATCATAATTCCTTGAGGTAGCTATGAATATTAATGTATTAAAGCAATTTCAGATATTTAATAACCTGGATGAGAATGAAATAATAAAGTTTCAGGAAAAAATGAAAAATATAAATGTGCCCGAGGGTCAGAATTTTATTGTAGAAGGGGATATCGGTGATTCTATTTACCTATTGTTGGAAGGACAAGTAAGAATAAACCAGGCACTGACCCTTTCAATGCACAAGGGTGGTCTTGATAATCGCGAAAAAGCGATTATTAACCTTTCAGCAAATGAGAAGCCACTTTTTGGCGAGATGTCTCTTTTTGACAAAGAAGACCGCCGTAACGCCAGTGTAAAAGCAATTACAGAATGTGAGTTGGCCCAAATTATGTCTGATGACCTGTTGGCGATCTGTGATGAATTTCCAGATATAGGGTACAAGGTGATGAAGAATTTGGCTAAGATTCTTTGCAAGAGATTGGTTGAGACTAATCAGAATGTATTAAAGTTAACCACCGCATTTAGCCTCGTATTAGAAAGATAATTAAAATTTTTTTACTGGATGATTACGGCGAATGGCCCAACCCCAGTTAGAAAAAGTTTATGATCCAAGTCGGGTCGAAGATAAATGGTATCAACACTGGTTAGACCAGAATTATTTTCACGTTGAACCGGATCCTCAAAAAAAACCTTATACAGTAGTAATACCACCACCTAACGTTACAGGTATGCTTACGATGGGGCATGTATTAAATAATACGATTCAGGACATACTTATTAGGAAAGCAAGAATGGAAGGAAAACAAGCTTGCTGGATTCCTGGTACGGATCATGCTTCGATTGCGACGGAAACAAAAGTAGTTAATATGTTATTGGATCAAGGAATAAAAAAAGATTCTCTGTCACGAGAAGAGTTTTTAGATCATGCCTGGCAATGGAAGAAAAAATATGGTGGCATAATTATACAGCAATTGAAAAAATTAGGTTGCTCTTGTGATTGGGAACGGGAGAGGTTTACCATGGATGATGGTTATACACGTGCTGTAATGGAAGCCTTTGTTAAACTCTATGAAAAAGGGCTTATCTACAAAGGGCATAGACTTGTCAATTGGTGCCCTGTTTCGAAATCAGCTATAAGCGATGAAGAAGTAACTCACCAGGAGATCAATGGACACTTATGGTATTTTCGCTATCCGATAAAAAGTTCTGATGAATTTTTAGTTGTAGCTACGACACGTCCAGAAACAATGTTAGGTGATACTGCTGTAGCAATTCACCCAAAGGATAAGCGCTATAAGCATTTGGTTGGAGAATCAGTATTACTGCCATTGACCGATAGGGAAATACCAATTATTGCTGATGAATTTGTGGATCCAGAATTTGGAACCGGTTGCGTAAAAGTAACTCCAGCCCATGACCCCAATGATTTTGCTATTGGCGAACGCCATAATCTTGCGTTTATCAATATTATGAATGCGGATGCTTCCATAAACTCTAACGTACCAGAAAAATACAGGGACATGAATCGGGAGAATGCGCGTAAAGCAGTGGTCAATGATTTTGAGGCTGCAGGACTATTAGAGAAAACAGAGGAATATATTCATAAGGTTGGGTTTTCAGAGCGTGGTAATGTTCCCATAGAATATTATATGTCTGACCAATGGTTTTTGAAAATGACAGAATTATCAAAACCAGCATTGGACGCAGTAAATAAAGGCCTGATAAACTTCCATCCTACGCATTGGGTAAAGACCTATAATCACTGGATGGAGAATGTAAAGGACTGGTGTATCAGTAGACAATTATGGTGGGGGCATCGCATACCTGTGTGGTATCACAATGAAGATCCAAAAAAGATTCATGTTTCATTAAATGGCCCTGAAGATCAAAAAAATTGGACGCAGGATAAGGATGTCTTGGATACTTGGGCTTCATCTTGGCTGTGGCCCTTTGCAGTACATCAATGGCCGGAAAAAGATCATGACTTAGATTATTTCTATCCAACCGCATCATTGGTAACAGGTCCAGACATCATATTCTTTTGGGTAGCACGGATGATAATATCTGGGTACGAATTCATGGATAATGTACCTTTTAAAGATGTGTATTTCACTAGTATTCTCCGCGATGAAAACGGTAAAAAATTTAGTAAGTCATTAGGAAATTCTCCGGATCCATTTGATTTATTTGAAAAGTATGGGACTGATGCTGTACGTTTTGGCACTATGCTTATGGCCCCACAAGGGTTGGATGTATTATTCTCATCCAAGCGGCTTGAAGTAGGCCGAAACTTCATAAATAAGTTGTGGAATGCTTCTAGGTTTGTAATGATGAATGTAGATAATGAATTACCTGAATTGGATTTTTCTAAAAAAGATCTGAAGCTACCTGAACTTTGGATCTTAAATCGTTTACAACGTACGATAGAACGTGTAGATAAAAATTTGATCCGGTTTCAATTTAACGAAGCAGCGAAAGCAATTTATGAATTTACGTGGAGTGATTATTGTGATTGGTACATTGAAATAGCAAAAACACATTTTAGTAATGGTGATCAATCCAGTGCTGATGCGGCAAGAGCGATAACTGTACATGTTTTGCGTAATATTATTTTACTGCTACACCCCTATGCTCCATTCGTGACAGAGGAGATATGGTCCCAAATCAAACAAGGAGATGATGTTGATGCTATTATTTCTTCTTGGCCAATAGTTGATGAGCGCTGGGTTGATGAAACAGCTGAACCACAAATGGAATTATTAAAAGGAGTAATATCATCTGTAAGAACAATTCGTGCGCAAATTAATCTTCCTCCTAATAAATATGCGGATATGGTTGTTCATTGTAATCCTAAACAGAAATCAATCTTAAATTCATATAGTAAAATCATTTGTTCATTGGCAAGGATAGATAAGATCACAACATCTGGGGGTGGTAACAAGCCGCTAAATTCGGCAACTTCCGTAGTTGATGGAATGGAAATTTTTATCCCTCTTGAAGGACTTATTGATTTTGATTTGGAACGGAAACGACTGCAAAAACGTATTGATGAAATTGAATCTCATTTGGAAGTTTTAAGTCAGAAATTGAATAATAAAGATTTTCTGAATCGGGCTCCTGAGAATGTTGTAAAACGGGAAAAAGAAAAAAGGGAAGAAATGTCAGAAGAGTTGAATAAGATGTTATCTAATCTTGAAATGATCCAATGAAAAATACTATGATTTCAATTTTAATTATTTCACTCGCCTTTGGGCAGTCTGAAAATGCGACCATGACAATATATAAAAATGGTTATGCATTAGTTAAACAGCCTGTTGATTGGTCTATCAGGAACAGCTCGGGAGAAGTAGAATATTCTGTGTTGCCTGAAGGGATTAAGGAAAGTAGTCCTTACCTTAATCTTCAAAGTGGGCAAGTCATTAATCAGAAATTAGTCAGTAACTTATTCTCGGCGAGTATCTTACTTAAGGAATCCCTAGGTGATGCTGTAACTATTACGACCATAGATGATGAGAATGAAAAAGGTAAATTAATTGCCATTTCTCCAGACGGCTACACCATTCAGACTAATCGTGATGTGATTATTTTAAAAAAAGAACAGGTCAAAAAGGTTACGTTGCGCAAAGTTGTAGAGAATCCACAATTTCGACCCTCACTACTGTGGAAAATCAGTTCAAATGATTATCATGTAACTGGAGATCTAGTTTACATGTCTAGAGGATTCGACTGGGATGCAGTGTACCGGATGGTGGTGCCGGATTATGGTCCTGCTACGCTGATTATAGAAGCATATATATCTAATACCAGTAGTATAGATTTCAATAATTTAAAACTCCAGCTTATAGAAGGATTAGTTGGTGAGCAAACAAAGCCACAGTTTAGAGGAAATAGAAAATTTTCTTCGTCTGCTATGGTAGCTGAGTCTAGTATGCAGTTCCCAAATCAATCCAGCCTAGGTGACTACCATTTATACCCTTACCCTGAACGAGTTGATATTGGGAAAAATGAGCATATCACGGTTCGTCTTTATGAAAAAGAATTCGAAATTGAATATTCAAAAACTTATGTGTTCAAGAATGCCGAGCGGATCCAGAAAGAAGAACCATTAGAAATTGAATATCAAATAAATAATACCATCGATAACAACCTTAACATACCCCTTCCACAGGGCCGAATCGAATTATATCAATCCACTGAAGGTGGCCTGGAATTTACTGGTGAAGACCAAGTTAAACAGACACCTAAGGGTGAAACTGCAACCATCACAGCAGGTCGATCCTTTGATGTGATTGGTAAGCGCAAAGTTTTGAATTTTGAGCGACAGCGGAAAAGTGAAGAAGCGTCTATTGAAGTATTAATTAAGAATAAAAGAGATGAGAAAATAACTGTAAGGTTAGAAGAACAGATTAGAGGTGATTGGGTCATAAAAGAAGCATCTGATAATTATATTAAAAGAGATGCTTCAACCATTCATATCCCGTTTTCCCTAAATGCTGGTAAGGAAAAAACGATAACCTATACCTATCGCAAGGAATGGAATTGATTCTTTGTGTCAGAATATAATTCTGATTTAAACACTCCTATACAGTACATTAAAGGCGTTGGCCTAAAAAGAGCAGAAGCTTTAAATAAAGCCTCTATTCAGACTGTAAATGACCTACTGCATTATTATCCGCGCCGCTATTTGGATCGTTCCACAGTAAAATCTATAAAAGATATCCAAATAAATGATAAGGTTACCATTATCGGTAATGTGGAGGTTTGTGGTGAAAGAAGAACCCGCAAGGGGAAATTATTTCAGGCAGTACTTTCAGATGGAACCGGACTAACCACTTTAGTATGGTTCAATGGTGTAAAATATATTAAGAATTCAATTAATAAAGGTGACCGCTTAGCCGTCCATGGAAAATTTGAGTTTTATAAGGGTTTACAAATCGTTCACCCAGATTATGATAAACTTGACTCAGACGCTGATCCTGTAAATACTGGAGCGATCATCGCTTTGTATCCTCTCTCTGCTGAACTTAAAAGAGCGAAAATGGAACACCATAGTTTTAGACGAATGATGAACAGTATTGATTCGTTTATTGTATCTGCAACTGATCATTTGAATAAAAGTATAACAAAAGAAGAAGGATTAATTTCGTTGTCGAGAGCGCTGAAAGGTATCCATTTTCCTAAATCAAAAAGGGACTTAGCAGCCTCCATTCAAAGACTCAAGTTTGATGAGCATTTTTTCCTACAATTATTGATGTTTTTACGCAAATCATCTTTTGAGAAAATCAGTACAAGACCTCTCACGGAGTCTGGTCCACAAGTAGATATGATCATTAATGAATTAGGATTTGAATTAACTGCTGCACAAAAAAAGGTCATCCAGGAAATAAAGAATGATATGGCTAAGCATAATTCAATGAACCGCCTGCTTCAGGGCGATGTTGGATCAGGGAAGACAATCGTAGCCATAATTGCTGCTGTAACTGCTGTCACTAATGGTGTTCAGGTGGCAATAATGGCACCCACGGGAATATTGGCACAACAGCATTATAAATCATTTACAAAACAATTAAATAAAGTACACATCAATTGCGCTTTGTTAATTGGTAAACAAAAAACCGCTGACAGAAAGAAAATATTATCAGCAATCGAAAATGGAATGATCAATATAGTAGTAGGAACGCATGCATTGATCCAGAAAGATGTTAAGTTTAATAACTTAGGTTTTGTAGTTGTAGATGAACAACACCGCTTCGGTGTAGTTCAGCGCGGAAATCTACTCGAAAAAGGATTGCATCCACATTTACTAGCCATGACCGCTACGCCTATTCCTAGAACGATGGCCATTACCTATCATGGTGATATGGATTTATCTATCATTGATGAAATGCCAAAGGATCGAATGGCCGTCACGACCAAAGTAGTAGATGAGAATCGTATGGTAAAAGTATATAAATTTATTTTCGATGAGATAGCTGCAGGTCGGCAATGTATGGTTGTGTATCCTTTGGTTGAAGAGACTGAAAAATCTGATCTTGCCGCAGCTACTGAGGGGTTTGGAAATTTGGAAAAACAATTTAATGGTTTGAATGTAGGACTTATTCACGGTCGCATTAAAAAAGATAATAAAGATGAAATCATGGAGAGCTTTGCAAAAAATGAAATTAATATTTTGGTTGCTACTACAGTAATTGAGGTTGGGATTGACGTTCCTAATGCATCTGTAATGCTTGTTGAACATGCAGAACGTTTTGGATTGACACAGCTCCATCAACTTCGCGGGAGGGTTGGTCGAGGTAGTACCAAGAGTTATTGTATTTTAGTGGAAAGGAATGTTGCCCCTATATCCCGCAGACGGCTGACTATTATGGAAAATACCAATGATGGATTTATCATTGCTGATGAAGATTTGAAAATGCGTGGTCCTGGAAAGTTCTTTAGCACTGAACAGAGTGGGTTCTTCAGGCATAAAATTGCAGATATGGTTAACGATGGACCCATTATCAGAAATGCACGTAAAGCTGCAGAGAAAATTGTTAAAATGGATCCATTATTGAAAAAACATCTTTTAATGAAAAAGAGATTATTAAAAGAATATGCCCAATATTTAGATACAGTGAATATAACCTGATGAACAAACAGACTCATTGTCCTCTTTGTAAAAATGAACTGGTAAAAATTTTTTCAACTAAAGATTATTTGATCAGTGGAGAAAAATTTGATATTGTTGAATGCTCCTTGTGTAAACTGCGGATCACCAACCCCTTCCCCAGCGTAGATACAATCGGCAATTACTATAATTCCGAAGATTACATTTCTCACTCTGATGGAACAAAAGGATTATTTGAGTTTATTTATAAATTTGTGCGCTCGTATATGTTAGATAAAAAAAGAAAATTGATAGAGAAATTTTCAGGTAATAGGCCTGGGAGATTACTTGATATTGGATGTGGTGCAGGTCATTTCTTACATGCAATGAAAAAAACAGGCTGGAATGTTCAAGGTGTCGATGTTTCAGAGAAAGCCAGGGAATTAGTCAGCGACACATTTAATCTAGATGTAAAAAGTCCACTTGATTGGTTGAACTCAGATGAAAAGTATGATATTATAACTTGTTGGCATAGTCTAGAACATATCCATGAGCCATGGGTTTATCTCGATAAGATACGGACACACTTAAATCCAGATGGCGTATTAGTTGTGGCATTACCTAATTACAATTCAACTGATGCGAAAAGATATGGACCTTGTTGGGCTGCCTATGATACGCCACGGCATCTGTACCACTTTACAATAGAATCCATGGAAAAGATTGCTTCTTTCTGCGGCTTTTCGATAAAATCAATACATAGAATGAACTTTGATTCATTTTATGTATCCATATTAAGCGCCCAGCACATGGGAAAATCTGTTATTTCAGGTGTATTAAATGGATTTATTTCTTGGTTGTCAGCAATACTTAACAGGGAAAAGTGTAGTTCATTGATTTATATAATGAAATAGAATCAATTATTTATCTTTTGCGGTAATAACTATAAATTCGCTGACTTTATTAGTACGAAACATCATTCAAATTATTTCGTTAGGTATACAACATTATGACTCTAGAAAGTAAATTAACCGAACAACAATTGTTTGATCAACTTATCTCTTCGCTGGTACATAGCGCTTGGGTTTATCTTGGTAAGATAAAAAACCCTATGAATGACAAGCTGGAAAAAAATGTGGATCAGGCTTCAGTCCAAATTGATATGCTTGATATGCTTTTCAAGCGTATGACTGGCAATTTGTCTGAAGAGGAAGACAAATATTTGGGTAATGTCATTCGTGAATTGAAAATGAATTTTGTAGAAGAAAAAAATAAACCTGAAGAATCTAACAGTTCTGAATCTGTTGAGGAAAAATCTAAGGATGAAAGTGATTTAGAACCTGAAGCAAATAATACAGATGGTAAAACAGAAGATGAAACGAAGGATAAAACATAGGATAAAGAAGATTGAATCATCCTGAGCACATTCGTCTAAATAAAGCTTTCGCAGCACTCGTGTTGGCTGTTTCATTCATTGTATATTATTTGACTATGGCGCCAACAGTTTCCTATTGGGATTGCGGTGAGTTTATTGCCACTTCCTATATTTTGGGCGTACCCCATCCACCAGGTAGCCCTCTTTACTTAATCCTGGGGCGAATATTTTCCATGTTGCCGACTAATCCGGATATAGCTTTCAGAGTCAATATTATATCACCTATCGTTAGTTCTTTAGCTTGCATGTTGTTGTATTTGATCATTGTCAAAATAGTTTTGAAGTGGCGTGGAAAGATCAGGGATAACAGTGATATTATTGTTGCGTTCGGAAGTGCATTGGTTGGTTCATTGACATTTGCGTTCACTGATAGCCACTGGTTCAATGCTGTAGAAGCAGAGGTCTATGCCATGAGTACTTTTTTCACTGCGATAGTTGTTTGGTTAATATTGCTATGGTCTGAACGTGCAGATGATCCTGGTAGCGAGCGCTATATATTAATTATTGCTTACATGTTTGGATTGGCTACTGGCGTGCACATTTTAAACTTGTTAACACTTCCATTTATAGCCCTCATTGTGTATTTCAGAAAAATGAAATTTGAATGGAAAACTTTCTTCATTACCACGGCAATAACTGCTGCGGTATTTTTGGTCATCCATAATGGTATTATTAAAGGACTGCCAAAATTGAGTCAGGTACTTGGCTTGGGCGGTGTAGCTGCCATCATTGTTATTACATTTGCAGTAACTATTTGGGCAATAAATAATAAGCGACGCCTTTTATCATTGATGTTTAGCTCGGTGATTCTCATCCTGGTTGGTTATTCAAGTTATGTGACTATATTTATTCGTTCTGGCCAAAATCCTAGGATCGATGAGAATGACCCGGAAACAATTGCCCGTGCCATCTCTTACTTAGAGCGGGAGCAATATGGTGCTATAGTTCCACTACCCAGAAAGTATATCAAAAACAAAGTTGGCACTCCTACGCACAAAGTGGAAATTGTTGGGAATCCGGAAAATGTGAAACGTGATCAAAAAGGCCGAATTATTTCTAGGGAATTTTCAAGTCGACAAAATCGGAAATATATGTTTCATAACTTTGGAACTCAGTGGGAATTTTTCTGGGGCTATCAAGTGAAAAAAATGTATTGGCGGTATTTTCTTTGGCAATTTGCTGGACGTGGCCCTACTGGTGAGCCTGGAGTAACTGCTTTCGGGGCTAATTCACCGACACATCCTTCTCCGCAAGATGGAGTCTACTGGTTCCATTACGGGTTACCACTGGCATTTCTATTAGGCTTGCTTGGGATATTTTACCATTTTAATAAAGATGGTGAAGGAGCATTTTCTGTTCTGACATTATTTTTGATGATTGGACTTGCAGTTATTCTCTATCTTAATCAGGATAATCCACAGCCTCGCGAAAGGGATTACTCCTATGTTGGCAGTTTTCTTGCATTTTCCATCTGGATTGGTATTGGTACGGCAGCTATTAGCGATTGGGTATTAAAATTTGTTAAAGAAAAGCAGTTGGGCATTCGTCTGGCTAGTTTTCTGGTAATATTTCAATTACTTGCTGTACCTGGGTTAATGCTCAGGGCCAACTATCATGAGCATGATCGTTCAGGTAATCTGGTGGCATGGGATTATAGCTATAATTTATTGCAGTCCTGTGAACCAAACGCTGTGCTTTTTACTAATGGTGATAATGACACTTTTCCTTTATGGTATTTACAGGAAGTTGAAGGTATTCGCACCGATGTAACTGTTGCTAACCTAAGTTTGTTAAATACACCGTGGTACATTCGCCAAATGCGTGAAATAAGAAATGTAAAGGATATTGCGTTTTCCAGTAAAGAATTCTCTGCTGCGGCTCAGCCGGTTATTAAGCTTTCGGATAAACAAATCAGAAGTCTAACCCGTGGACTTACACCTTGGCAAAAGCGAGAAGTGACATTACCGGTTAATTCGCAGGAAAAAATTACCTGGACTGTAAAACCTACTTATGCTGGTCAAGCATTGAAAATACAAGATATGATGATCATGCAAATTATCAATGATGCAAATTGGGCTTCTCCAATTTATTTTGCTGTCACAGTATCTCCGAGTAATCGACTTGGGCTTGAACCTTATCTGGAAATGGATGGTTTGTCGTATCGTCTGCGACCCTATAAGACAAAGGGTTTAAACCCGGTAAATATGTCCAAGCACTTGGTTACTGAATTCGGACAGGAAGAGTGGTCTAAACCGTTTAATCGTAAAGAATGGAATAAAGATGAAGGCCGTATTTGGTTTAAAACTTATGATCCAAGGTATCTATTTCGCCATCTCGGCAATGAAAATGTTTATTATAATGAGCAGGTAATACGGCTTTTGCAGAATTACAGGAGTGCCTATATGCAATTGGCGGTTCATTACTTCATGGATTACCAAAAACTATCCAAGGAACAAAAGGAAGCAGATGATGGTTTTTCGTTAAAAACAAAAGTAATGACTGTTTTGGATGAGATGAATGAAAATATACCTGAAAATACAATTCGCATGGATTCAAAAGAATTATATTACCAAATGGGAAGATTGTACTATGGCGTAGGGCAAGAAGAAAAATTGCGAGAGGTACTAAATAATTTGTTATTGCGAGATGATATCACAATAAAAGATAGAGTGGGTTATGGACAATCATATCTCGTTGAATTGGACGAACCTTCTATTGCTAAGGATATTTTTAAAACATTATACAATTCATATAATAAGGCAGAGTCGATTGTTCAAACTAGAGGCCTAGAGAAAGCTGGTTTATCATCAAAATCCTGGAAACAGTGGCAGAATAATTATTCAAATATTGTCAGTCACTTAGTTATTGCTTATCAAAGACTTGAAATGGAATCAGAAGCGGAAACAGTTCTCACAGGTTGGCTCGATCGTAATCCAAACGACCGACAGGCAAAAAAACTACTGAATGAAATAAAAGGTATCACGCCCTAGTCTTTGAAGGGCATTTGCCCATGGACTCCCTAGTTTCCATTATTATACCACACTGGAACGGGATTGATGTTCTTTCAGAATGTCTTGGCTCTCTCAAGAAAACAGTATACCCTAACTTTGAAATCATTGTTGTTGATAATGCTTCAACTGATGGCAGTGGAGATTGGATAAAGGATCACCACCCGCAAATCAAACTGATCAAAAATGATAAAAATTACGGCTATGCTGGTGGCTGTAATCGTGGGGCACTCCAAGCCGATGGTGAACTAGTAGTCTTTCTGAACAATGATACAGTGCAAGATAAATACTGGCTTCGAAATTTGGTTTCATTTATTAATTCCCATCCAGATTGTGCAGCTGTTCAGCCAAAATTATTAAATTATTATGAACGAAATCGATTTGACTATGCTGGTGGATCTGGAGGGCACATGGATGTACTTTGTTATCCATTTGCCCGTGGCAGAATATTCCTGGAACAGGAAATTGATTCCGGTCAGTACAATAATGATGATCGTTGTTTTTGGGCTTCAGGTACGGCAATTATGGTCAGGAAAGATTATTACATGGAAGCTGGACAATTTGATGAAAACTTCTTTGCGCATATGGAAGAAATTGACCTTTGTTGGAAACTACAGCTTATGGGGTATAAGGTATTTGTTCATCCAGCGGCGGTAGTTTATCATAAAAATGCTGTTTCCTTACCAATGACTTCATTAAAAAAGTTCATGCTTAATCACCGCAATTCCCTTTTAATGCTATTAACGAACTATAAACTTCTTACTACGTTATACATTCTTCCTTTACGGTATGCCCTTGAATGGGTAGCAATATTTTATGCATTATCTAAATTTGATTTTCGTCATGTGTTTGGTATAATTAAGGCGCATATCTGGATTTTATTGCACCTGCATATCATCTTTTCTAGACGGAGATATATTAAACAAAAACGTGTTTTATCTGACCGTGAAATAATGGAGGATCTTTATAAAGGAAGTATTGTTTTTGACTATTATATAGCCCGAAAAAAAACCTATGGCGATATATCTTTCAAACCTTTCGCATAAATATCCTTATTAGATGGATCAAGTTCAATTAGGTCTTCAATCATGGTGGTTTGCCTTAGTATTTGTAAAATCTGTGTTATTTCGGTCGCGTGCGACTTCAGGAAATACAAAGTATAGTGTTCGCGAGGTATACGGTCATAAACTTCATCAATCCCGACTATCATTTCCTTGAATTGTTTGATCGATTCTTCTATTTCACCGTTTTCAAATAATTCTAATCCATAATAATATGCGAAACGTGCCTTACGCAAACCATAGTTCGTTGACATATCATCCGTAAGCTGTATACGTTTTGACCAACCCATGGAGAAATTACTTGCCGAACCTCGCAGTGCGATTGATCGAGCGAGTTCATATTGTTTTGATCCTTCATTTGGTTGATAGGTATCTATTTCTCCTGCAAGAATCATATTACCGTAAAAAGATAGAAAACTAGGTAATGGTTCGAACATTACCGGGTCATAATAAAGACTGCCACCAGGATTGAAATAAAATTGCAAAGAATTATCAAAAAACCGTTGGTCAGTTTTTGTAGAAAATAGTACCTGCGCAAGGAAAGTCTCCTTGCCATTTTTTGTTGCAGTACCTTGGAAAATAATTTGAACATATAATTCAATTCCTAGGTCATCCCAATCTTCATCCCATGTTGTATTAATAAAAAAATTTTCTATCACATTTTTTAGAGGTAATAGAACTTGCCGGTCATTGTTTTTCAGCAGGCGATCATCCATGGTAATATCCACCTTTGTGAACTGAGCATTTAGGTAGGTAATCGCAAGAGCTGGTAAAATAATATATCTATTAAATATCCAATGCCTCATAATATTAGAAAATAGAACCAGACCTAATGAGTGGCAAGGATATTTCAATATGGTAATATTGAAGCACTAGTTCATTTTAAATATTGAAATCGGTAATTTTTCGGATGACTAATATTCAAGAATTGATAACCACTCATCCCAAAGCAGAAAAGGTACTTAAGTTAGCTGGACAAGTTGGATCTGAGCTTGGGAAACAGGTTTATGTTGTTGGTGGTTTTGTGCGTGATTTATTCATGCAGAATATTTCAAAGGAAATTGATTTAATGGTGGTTGGGGACGGGATCAAATTTGCTGAAGCCTTGGCGAAGCAGCTAGCAGTGAAAAAAATTATACCTTTTAAAGAATTTTCAACTGCCAAAATTCCTTATAAGAAAATTGGAATTGATGTGGCTGCAGCGCGCATAGAGTCATATAATGATAAATCTCGAAAACCAACTAAGGTGATCTATACTGATTTAGAGGGGGATTTGGTTCGTCGTGATTTTACAATTAATGCTATGGCTGTGGATATTTTACCTGAATCATTTGGAGAATTACATGATCCATTTAGTGGTATTATAGATTTACAAGCTAAGCAAATTACCACTCCACTGGACCCAGATGAAACCTTTGGTGAAGACCCACTCCGCATGCTGCGTGCAGCTTATTTTGCGTCACAATTGGGTTTCGAAATAGATAAAAAATGCTATGATTCAATTATTCGCCAGAAGGATCGTATTTTGATTGTATCACAAGAACGGATCACGATAGAGTTGTTGAAAATTTTAGCATCTCCAAAACCTTCAACAGGATTGGTTATCTTACAAGAAACTGGTTTGTTGAAATTGATATTTGAAGAAATAGATGCAATGTACGGTATTGATCAAACGCCCGAATGGCATCATAAAGATATTTTTTTTCATACAATGCAAGTGGTGGATAATGCTGCAAAACTTACACAGAAAATGGAAATTCGTTTCGCAGCCCTGGTACATGATATTGCAAAACCAACTACAAGACGCGTTGATCAGAAAAAGGGATATACATTCCATGGACACGATGCTATTGGGGAAAAAATTCTGGATAAGGTTGCCCAGCGTATGAAACTGTCAAATAACTTAGGAGCGTACTTAAAAAAAATGACATTATTGCATTTGCGACCTATTGCGCTGGCTAAAAAAGGAGTAACAGATACAGCGATACGGCGGTTAATGGTCGCAGCAGGTGATGATATTGATGATTTGATGATACTTTGTAGAGCAGATATCACAACAAAAAACGCCAAAAAAGTAGAAAAATATATGCAGAATTTTGAGCGTGTAGATGAATTAATGAAAAATGTGCAGGAAAGAGATGCATATAGGGCATTTCAATCACCTGTGCGAGGCCATGAAATCATGGAAATATGTGATATCCGCGAAGGGAAAATAGTTGGCCGAATAAAAAAGGCTATCGAAGATGCTATCTTGGATGGTAAGATTGATAATGATCATAAAAAAGCACTCGATTATTTATCTCAAATTAAAGACCATTATATTTCGTAATTTATTTTACTAATCGAGGAAAAGGGCCCGTGCAATTATTCGCATCATTTATAAACATTTTTACAGATCCTGAAATTGTTTTTAATGAATTGAAGGAAAAAAATAACTGGCAAACCTGTACTATGCCCTTGGCGGTGCTAATGGTGGTTGGAGCAATAAGTTTAGCGGTACTTAAAGATCTTTATTATGATGTACAGTTAGAACAATCAATAGAGTGGATTGAGAATAGTTCACAGATACCTGATGAACAAAAAGAAGAAGCGCTGGAAAATGTATATGGAACTTTTGAAAACCCTGGTACAATATCTATAGCAATAATGTGGTTGTCCAATATTTTAGCTGGTCCCTTGAGAGTTATTTTCTTCACATTAATTGTGTTACTTATCGTCAAATTCTTTTTTGGTGAATCAGCAAAGTACTCTGAACTGTTACCATATATTTCCTATGCCTACCTTGTAACTGTGCTGGAGACAATAGTAAAAACACCATTAATGTTATCTAAATGGTCCATTGAGGTTTATACTGGACTGGGCTTATTGGGGATCGGAGAAAAGGGTACATTCATTTACAATTTATTGGCGGGTTTGGATCTTTTTAGTGTCTGGCGCATTATACTCATTGGTATTGCCCTGGGTGTTTTCTTTAATAAAAATGCTAAACCATTCATTATAGGTATATCAATTTATTGGTTATTTCAATTGAGCTTATTTGCTGGGATCGTCGCTATTTTCACGTAAAGTAATTGAAACAAAAACTGTTAATCTCATTATTTCTATTGGTTACGTCTGCCAAATCGGAGGCTCTGGCTCTTGTTGACTGTATTAGATTTGCCCTTTTAAATAAGGAGACACTCAAAGCATCAGCGTTGGATTTACAAAATGCACAGCAGACTGTGAAAGGATCTTATAGCAACATTTTTCCTGCTTTGATGTTTTCAGGCAGTTCAAGTGAAACCGGTTTTCCCGATCAAGAGGGTGGATATAATCTAGCGACAGGCGAAATTACGCTTGGTAATATTAGTAGCCTGACCAGTACATCTACCGGAATATCACTATCGCAAAATATTTATGATGGGGGCATTTGGTGGAATACAATTTCCCAGTCAAAAAATAGCTATAAAATAGCCGAACAATTTGATAGACAGGTTAAAATTAACATCATCAGAGAAGTTCATCAAACCTACTTTAATTATTTAAAAACTATGCAGCTTTTAGATGTAGCTCAATCTAACTTAAAAAGCTCGCAGCAGCAGTTGGCTCTAACAAAGAAAAGATTTGAATTGGGATCAGCACGTAAAACTGACTTGCTTAAAGCTGAAGTACGCTTTGGTCAGGCACGTGTGGATGTGGTGAATAATAATTCTGCTTTAGAGAATGCATATCTAAATCTTAAAAACGCTATGGGGATTATTGGTAGCGGCAAGGATTTTACTGTAAATGATGTTGCCGACGAACTAGTTCCGGTACCGGATTTTGAAACTGGATTTGAAACAATACAAAAGTTAAACCCCAGCGTTTTGGCAAAGCAGCGCCAAATCACAAATGCGGAGTTCAACGAGAAGATCACAAAAGGTGCTCGCATGCCAAATATTAGTGCTAGCGCAAATTATTCTGGTAATGCCGAAGACTTTGAAACTCTATCTGGCGAATGGGATGAAAACTGGCGAAGGAATATCAGTTTATCCATATCGATTCCAATTTATACAGGGAATACACTTTCAACCAGGATCCAACAGGCCAGATTGAATGTGCAAAAGCAGGAATCAGAATATTTGACCCAACTTCAAGATCTGTCGGTGCAACTACATGGGATTTTAGACAGACTTAATAATTACCAGGAAGTCATACCAATTAATGAAACGGTGTTGAGTTCCGCCGAGGAAGATTTAAAATTGGCGCAGAAGCGCTATTCACTTGGATCCACGACAATCCTGGAAGTTTTGGATGCGCAGGTATCTGTGGTCAGCGCCCGCTCATCTTTGATTCGAATGAAATACGATGCTTTTATTGAACAGGCCAACCTGAAGAGCTTATTGGGAACACTAGATTAAAAATTAGAATAATAACGGGAGCACATTTTGGCTAAGAAAAAATTAACTAAAAAGAAAAAATGGATAATTTTTGGAGGGGGAGGCACACTTTTGGTGTTGTTAATAGTGGCCAATATACTGCGGGACAATACTACCGCAATTAAGGTTGACACAGAGAATGTAACTCGCCAAAGTGTAATCCATAAAGTGAATGCGAGTGGAAGAATCCAACCGGAAGTGGAAGTCAAGATCAGCGCGACCTCATCGGCATGGATTGATTCCATCACCGTTAATGAAGGTGACGATGTCAAGAAAGGTCAGCATTTAATATCTCTGGATAGAAAACAGTTGCTGGCCAATTATAACGCTTCCACTTCTTCCGTGCGCTCCGGAGAAGCGCGCTTGAGACAGGAGAGGGCAAACCGAAAACGTATCGAAACCATGTATGACCAAAATATGGCCTCAGACCAGGAACTGGAAGCAGCGTTAGCTTCGTATGAAATTGCTAATAGTCAGTTGGAACAGGCCAAGGCTAATCTGGAATCCCGCAAGGATGATCTTGATAAGGCAAGGATTGTTGCTCCTCAGGCTGGAACTGTGACATCCATTAATAAGGAAGTTGGTGATTTGGCTGTCGGGGGTATGTTCCAGGCGGATGTGCTGATGACAGTTTCAGACCTGAGTAAAATGGAAGTAATTGTGGATGTGAATGAAAATGATGTGATTTCTGTTGCTTTAGGTGATACAACGGAAATTGAAATTGATGCATTCCAAGACACAGTGTTTTATGGTATTGTAACTGAAATCGCACACAAGGCACAGTCCACAGCTATGGGCTCCCAAGAGCAGGTGACAAATTTTGAGGTAAAAATCACGATGATTAATGTACCAGCGGGGATACGTCCTGGAATGAGTGCGACAGCAAATATTATTACCGATAAGAAGGAAAATGTACTGGCGATCCCTATTCAAAGTCTTACTGTTCGTCCAGAAGGGTCAGAAAAAATGTCCTTTGGTAAGGGCGACAGGCCCGGCGGCGATCGGGAAGGAGAGGAAAAACCGAAAGCAAAAAAAATGGAGGAACTGGTTTTTGTTTTAGCCGATCAACCCGGTGGTGTTTTGAGATATGGAATAATGTCTGAGATTGATGACAAATTCGAGAAAAAGAAGAAAGCTAAGAAAGGAAGTAAATACGTACACATCCGTCCCGTAGAAGTTGGTATTTCATCAGAAACGCACTACGAAGTTTTAAGTGGATTGGAAAAAGGGGAAAAAATTGTCACCGGGAGCTATCGCGCTATTAGTAAAGATTTAGCCCATAATAAAGAAGTTACCACTTGGGACGATAAATCTGGCAGGGGTAAGAATAGCATGGAAATCACCACGGGAAGCAAATAACACTAATCATGGCTGACTTAATTTCCTTAAAAGGAATTAAACGCCATTATGAAGTAGGAGGTGAGATCGTTCGTGCGCTGGATGGTGTTGACTTAACCATTCAACAAAATGAATATATTTCTATCATGGGCCCCTCTGGATCGGGTAAATCTACCCTCATGAATATGATTGGTTGCCTTGATACTCCTACAGAAGGCATCTATGAATTTGAAGGCGAGTTGGTCCATGCGATGGATGATAACCAGTTGGCATCTATTCGCAACCGTAAGATCGGATTTGTATTTCAGACCTTTAATTTACTACCCAAAGCCACAGCGCTTCGAAATGTAGAAGTGCCTTTGATCTATGCTAATATCTCTAGAAGTGAACGAGTAGAAAAAGCAGAAAAAGCACTTAATGCCGTGGGTCTTAATGATCGGATGCATCATAAACCTAACGAACTTTCTGGAGGGCAGCGCCAGCGTGTGGCCATTGCCCGTGCTCTGGTAAATGATCCTTCCATTCTTTTAGCCGATGAACCAACAGGAAATCTTGATTCAAAAAGTGGTGTTGAAATCATGAAAATACTGGATAGTCTACATGATGACGGTAATACCATTATTCTTGTGACTCATGAAGAGTATATTGCTGACCATGCAGATCGAACGATTCATCTTTTTGATGGGAAAATAAAAGATGATCTCAAAAAGGTAAGGGTTAGAGAAGAAAAAATTTCTGAGGAACCCATTAAAACAGCACCTAGAGTATTTTTAGAAAAACCAACTGATGTCTCAAGTTCAGGTAGTAAAGTTGTATTTGAACCCCCCGTTGAGGTACCAGATCCAGAAATAGGTCCTAGCCCTGTAGAAGCATCAAAAGAAATAAGAGAATGGTCTAAACTGAAAAAAACCTTCTATGATATAAATGAACAATCTATTAGAGAAAGCTGGATTGAATATTATCCAAAATTATCAGGAAAAGAATTAGAAGCGCAAGTGCAGAGCGAAAAAAAGGCTAATACATCAATCATATCTATGTTAGAGAATAATCCAGTACAATATTTAAAAGAGGAAGGTAAAAGGTATGAAGACTGGATAAGAACTGCTACTAAAGATGATATAGAAGATGGAATGGTAAAAGATTGGACTGGATATTTAAAAGATGTTAATGATTTATTAAATACATTAAAAAGTGTAAAAGCTTCTTTATGATTGCACATTTCTGGGAAAATTTACGCATATCACTGGGTTCAATATTTGCCAATAAATCCCGGTCAATTCTCACTGCCCTGGGTATTGTAATTGGAGTTTTATCCGTAACACTCATGGGGACCCTCATTTCGGGCCTTGACCGTACTTTTGAAAAAAGTATGGCATTTCTTGGGCGAGACGTTTTGGTTCTTAGTCGCATTGATTGGTTCAGTGGTGATGTTGACTGGTGGGAGATGCGGAATCGACCTCGAATAAAAGAAGCGTATGGGGAACAACTTCGGGGAAAATCACAATTTGTAGAGGCGGTGGCGCCGGTGTCAGAAAGAGGCGGTAGCATTGTCAGAGGTGATAAGCGGATTGATACTCGATTTTTTGGAACAACACCGGAATACATGGCCACCAATGAG
>Ga0257111_1000065_pt1 | contig 38093 bp, 35 predicted proteins | sample LP_taG_6_FD_191567 | JGI IMG/M metagenome (GOLD analysis project Ga0257111, IMG submission 191567) | Marine microbial communities from Northeast Subartic Pacific Ocean, Canada - LP_J_2015_P26_500m | ecosystem: Environmental > Aquatic > Marine > Oceanic | place: Canada: Northeast Subartic Pacific...
CGCCGCGGCCATGAGGCCGAACACGGCACCCGATGCGCCCACCGTGAGGGCCTGAGGGTCGCGCAGCATCACCCCGAACGAGCCGGCCAGCAACGACGCCAGGTACAGGCCGGCATACCGGCTCGGACCGTGTGCGGCCTCCAGTTGGCGACCCAACATCCACAGCAGGAACATGTTGACCAGGAGGTGGAGCAGGCCGGCATGCAGGAAGCCACCGGTGAGCAGACGGCTCCACTCCCCCTCGGCCACGCCGATGAGGAACGGTCCCGACCGGCCGATGCCCAGCAGGCCGTGGTCGATAGTGACCATCCCGCCGCCGGAGGCGAACCGGTCGTAGATGCCGCCACCTCCCGAGCCGCCCAGAAAGACGGTGGCCAGGAACGCCGTGACGTTTAGGGCAACCAGCGCCAGGGTGGCCGGTGGCCCCTCCAGCGGACCGACCCGCACGTGTGCGACTCGCCGCCCCGTCGGGCGCGCCCCCACCGGACGAATCGGGCTGGACCCGTCGCGCCGTCGCGCCCTCGAGCCGCCTACGCAGTCCGGGCAGTGGAAGCCCACCGATGCCGTGTGCATACACAGCGCACAGATCCGGCGGTTGCACCGCTGACAGCGCACTCCGGCCCGGTTCTCTGGATGCCGGTGACAGGCCTCGACCTCGCCTCCCGGTGATGATTCCGACATCAGGTTCAGTGCCGGACGATGACCGGAATGCAACCCGGGTCAGTCACCCACGCGAACAACATCAGCAACGGCCCGTCACGGGTCACCGTGGCGTGCCGAACCCCCGATTCGTGGTGGATCACCCCACCGGGCCCCTCGACCCGCCAGACGTCGCCCTTCTGCCAGTCCGACGTGCCCGCGGCCACCCAGAAGATCTCCTCGGACTTGTGGACGTGCGACGGATAGTCACAACCTGGACCCTGCAGCACCAGCCCGACAAACACCTCGTCGCTCAGGTACGGCGCAGCCACCGCCCCGCCGGAGATGGCGTCCGTGGCGCTCCCGATGATCGGGGCGTACGAGTAGTTGGCCCGCATGGCATCCATGTCGGGCTCACCGGCGTACTCGGGGTACGGCAGGGCCCAACCCACCTCGTGTGCCACGGAGCCGATGAGTTCTCCGGCCGTTCCGACCGCCGCGGCCAGGGCACCACTCAGGTGTCGGTCGACCACCTCCTGGCTCGGCTGGGGTCCCCGACCTGTCGTCGGCATCACCCGAAGAAGCGCGTCGGCCAGGAGCGCCATGGGTCGGGTCAGGTCCGGGTCACGGGCTCCCTCGGAGGCGGCGAACGCGGACAATGCTTCGATGAAGGGGGCGCCCATGGCGCGGCAACGTACACCCGACAGGCCACCAGCGACGGACGGCCAGCACGCTGATCTCAGGAACCGGCAAAGCCTCAGGAACCCGTGAAGTGCGCCTTCCCGGGTCCGTGCTCGAAGAACGATTCGACGCCCACCCGCGCATCATCGGTTTCGAAGACCTCCAGGAACAGTTCCAGTTCGAGATCGACCCCGGCGGCCAGCGTCATGTCCACGCCCCCGTCGATGGCCCGCTTGGCGGCCCGGATAGCCACCCGGGGCCCCGCCGCATAACCGGCGGCCAGGGCACATGCCCGATCCAGGATCTCATCGTCGCCCACCACCTCGTCGGCCAAACCGAGAGCGAGCGCCTCGGCGGCCTTTACCGCGGCACCGCCCCAGATGAGGCGCTTGGCTGTTGCCCGCCCCACGAGGCGGGTCAGGCGCTGGGTGGCACCTCCACCGGGGATGATCCCCAGCAGAACCTCAGGCTGCCCGAAAGCCGAACCCTCACCGAGGATTCGCAGATCACAGCACCAGGCCAGCTCCGCTCCACCACCGAGGGCCAGGCCGTTGACCGCGGCGATGGTCGGGCACGGAATGCGTTCCACCGCACCGAAGGCGTCACGGAAGGCGTCGGCCTGACCGGGCCTCAGGGTGGGGTCGGCGAAGACGGCCAACTCCGCACCGGCCGCGAACATCCGACCAGCACCGGTGATGACCACGGCGCCCGGTGGATCGTCGATGCACGTGCGAGCGAATGCCTCGATCTCACGCAGCAGCGCGGTGTCGAGCGCGTTGACCTTGGGACGGTCAAGGGTGGCCACCACCACACCGTCGTCGCGGCGTTCAACGCGGAGCAGTACCCCGGTCCGGGATTCGTTCGTCGCCACTACAGACTGACCGGCGTGCCCTCGTCAGGATCCGGGGCGCCGATGGGACCGTCGCCAGTCAGGGTGGCACCCACGTTGTGCACCGACGTCACGCCGTCCACCCGGTCCTTCAGAATTCGTTCGATGCCCGCCTTGAGCGTCTGATCCGACGCCGGGCAGGTCACGCACGCCCCCACCAGCTCTACGGACACCTCGCCGGTGGCCTCGTCGACCTCGTGGAGCACGATGTCGCCCTCGTCTGCCTGGATGGCCGGACGGATCACCTCGATGACCTTCTCCACCCGGGCCCGCAGCCCGTCAATGCCCGTATCGGGGGCCACGTCGATCGACATGGCCCCAGTCTCGCAGGACGGGCCCCCGGTGCCACCCCGGGTGCCCGAACAGGTCCCCGTAGGATCGACCGATGCCTCCGCTCCCACTGCTGACCGCCCATCAGGGCGGCTGGGACGAGATCGCGCTGGTCGCCGGACCGCTGGCGCTGGTCGCCGGCCTCCTCTGGCTAGCCGACCGTCGGGCCCGTCGAATGGGTGGGCCCACCGAACCCGACGCGGACTGACCGCGGCTGATCCGGCCGCTCAGGCTCCGCCGACCCCCGGCACGAGGGCCACGTCGGCCCCCAGTCGGGCCAGATTGCCCACCAAGTCCTGGTAGCCGCGGGCCACATGGTGCGCGTCGGCCACCAGCGTCTCGCCCTCGGCGGCCAGGCCGGCCACCACGAGCGCCGCTCCGGCCCGGATGTCGGGTGCCCGCACCGGTGCGCCGGACAACGCCTCGACACCCCGCACCACCGCGTGGTGGCCTTCCACTCGGATGTCGGCGCCCATCCGCACTAGTTCGGGGATGTATCGGAACCGACCGGCGAAAACGTTCTCGGTGAGGATGCCCACCCCGTCGGCCACTGAGAGCAACGCCACCAGCAGTGGCTTGTAGTCGGTCGCCACGCCCGGGTAGGGCAGCGTCGCCACGTCCACCGAGGTCAGCCGGCCCGGACGTTCGGGGGCGGTGACCCACAGGCGGTCGCCTCCGTCGTCGACCCGCAGGCCCATGGCGCCCAGCTTGTCGAGCAGCATTTTCATGTGGTCGGCCCGTGCTCCCTCGATGGCGATGGACCCACCAGCCAGCCCCACGGCAGCCAGGTAGGTGGCCGCCTCGATCCGGTCGGGCACCACGGTGTGCTCCACCGGGTGGAGGCGCTCCACACCCTCGATGGTGATGGTCGATCCACCGGCACCTGACACGTCGGCACCCATTCCCACCAGGAAGGCTGCCAGGTCCTCAATCTCAGGCTCCCGGGCTGCGTTGTCGATAACCGTCGTGCCCTTGGCCGTCACCGCAGCCATGAGTAGGTTCTCGGTCGCCCCGACGCTCGGGTACTCCAACAGGATCCGTGTCCCGAGGAGTCGCTCGGCCCGACCCTCGATCACCCCGTGGCTGGTGGTGAACGTGGCGCCCAGTTCCTCCAGCGCCCGGAGGTGCATGTCGATGGGACGATGGCCGAAATCATCGCCACCGGGCACCGACACCCGGGCCTCACCGAAGCGGGCCAGCAGCGGGCCCAGCACCACGATCGACGCCCGCATCTTTTCCACCAGGTCGTATGGCGCCTCGGGCACCATCACGTCGGGCACTTCGATGGTCACCACGTCGGGCTCGTCGGCCCCTCGGGTGACACGGGCACCCATGCGTTCTAGGAGCTCGGCCATGAGGGTCACATCGGCGATCCGGGGGACGTTCCGCAGGGTGTGGCAACCCGGGGCCAGCACGGCGGCCGCCATCAGCTTCAACGCCGAGTTCTTGGCGCCGGCCACCCGGACCGATCCCTCCAGCGGGCCTGATCGGCGGACGCGGATCACGTCCCCAGTGGCGTCACCGTCGCTTCCCACTCCCTCAGTATGGCCCCCATCGGTAAGGTGGATGCTTCGGGCGACCGGAGGGCAGCCATCAGCACCAGCACGCCCCGGGCCCATGGACCAGTCGGCCGGATCGCCACGACGGTGGTGGTCCACGAGGTGGACGACGAGGGCCTCGCCCAACTCCGCACCGCCCGCGACGACCTGGTCCGCGAACGCGTCACCGGCACCGACCACTTCGTCATCGAGCACGGACCCTTCACACACTGGGACCGTCGACTCGTGATCGACCGTGCGGCCGATGGCCGGCACCGGGTCGTCGAGACCATTGAGCACTGGGCGGCCGTCGGACCCTGGAGGCCGCTGTTCGCCTGGCCCCTCCGTCGCGCCGTGGGCCGCCGCCGGACCCCCTGGTGGGCGCCGCCGGACCGCCTCGACACTCGGGCCACCACGGTGCTCTCGCTGCTGGCGTGCATCCAGGTGGTCGACGGCTACCTGGGCACGGTCATCACCCAGACCATCACCTTCGCCAGCGACGAGTTCGGACGGAGCGACACCGCCCAGGGGATCACGCTGGCCGTGGTCCGTCTGGGGATCGTGGTGGCCCTCGCCGTGGTGTTCCTCGCCGACCGGAAGGGTCGCCGGTCTGTCCTGGTGGTCACTGCGGTGGCCGCGGTCCTGGCCACCGGACTGGGTGCGGCCTCGACTGACCTCTGGTTCCTGGGTGGCAGCCAGCTGGTGGCCCGGGGACTCACCATGGGCATGGGCATCCTCATCGGGGTGTTCGCCGCCGAGGAACTCCCCCGAGGAGCCCGGGCCTACGGGGTCAGCGTGCTGGCCCTCTGTGCCGCCCTGGGCGCCGGCATGGCCGTCTGGGTCCTGCCGGTGGCCGACCTCGACCCGAGGGCGTGGCGGGCCGTGTACCTCGTCCCGCTGCTGGCTATCCCGGCGCTGATGGTGGTCGGTCGCCGCCTTCCCGAGTCGCTCCGGTTTACCGCTAACTCCCTCGACCGCCGGTCCCACGATGGCCGGGAATCTGACCGCCGGGCACCTGGTTCATCGGATGGGGGCCGACGACGGATCGAAGGCCGACGCCTGGCGCTGCTGGCCGTGGCGTCATTCCTGCTGCTGGTGTTCGCCGCTCCGGCCAGCCAGTTCCAGAACGACTTCCTCAAGGACCACCGGGGATACTCGGCGGTCGGCATCACCCTGTTCACGCTGCTCACCAGTACGCCGGCCGGCATCGGCATCTTCGTGGCCGGTCGACTGGCCGACACCCGGGGTCGACGGCCAGTGGGGGCCATCGGCCTCCTCGGCGGCACCGCCTTCATGGTGCTGGCCTACCACTCGACCGGCGCCGCCCTGTGGGCCAGCAGCGTGGCGGGAACGGTGATCGGATCGCTGACCGTCGCCCTGGGCGTCTACGGACCTGAGCTGTTCTCGACCCGTAATCGGGCCCGGGCCAACGGTCTGATCGTGACCCTCGGGGTGGCCGGCAGCGCCACCGGCCTGATCATCGTCGGAATGCTCAGCGACCGGTTCGGGTCCTACGGGCCGGCGTTCCTCGTGGTGGCCGTCGGTCCCGTACTCGCTGCCGCACTGGTGTTGGGCTGGTTCCCGGAGACGGCCCGAGTCGAACTCGAGACCCTCAACCCGGGTGATGCACCACCGGAGGAGATCAACCGCCGGTGAGGGGCGCCACGAAGTAGACGTCAGTGTCCGCGGAAATGGCGAGGTACTCCGGCTCGGCGTGGATCACCCCGTCCACCCCGGCCGAGGAGGCGTTGGTGAGCATGTCGCCGAGACCCGGATAGCGACGCTCGAGTTCGGCGATCACCGCACCGACCGTGGCCCCTTCAACCTCGATGACGGCCTCGCCGCCGGTGAAGCGACGATGGTCCGACATCAGATGGGCGCGGGGCATCCCGGCACCCTCAGCGGCCGTCGAGGGCTGCCAGGATCTTGGGCGGTGACATGGGCAGCGAGGTCATCCGCACCGACGTGGCGCGGCTGATGGCGTTGGCGATGGTGGCCATCGGTGGGACAATGCCCGTCTCGCCCACACCACGAACCCCGTAGGGATGGGCGGGGTTCGGAACCTCGACGATGATCGTTCCGATCATCGGCAGATCGGACGCCACCGGAACCCGGTAGTCGAGGAAGCTGGCGTTCTGCATGGAGCCCTCGTCGTCGTAGATGTACTCCTCGTTCAACGCCCAGCCAATTCCCTGGACCGTTCCACCCTGCATCTGACCCTCGACGTAGCTCGGGTGGATCGCCGTCCCCGCGTCCTGGGCTGCGGTGTATCCGAGGATGGTGACCTGTCCGGTCTCCTCGTCGACCGCGAGGTCACAGCAGTGCACCGCGAAGGACGGGCCGGCGCCACCGGCGTTGAGTGATGCCGTCACCGTGAGAGGACCACCGGTGCTCTTGGCCTTGGCGGTGATGGCGGCCAGCGACAGTGGATCCTTGCCGTCGGCCACGGCCTCGCCGTCGAGCCAGTCGACCGCGTCGGCATCGACGCCGAGGATGGTGGCCGCCCGGGCCTTGAGTTCGTCGATGAGTTCGCGACAGGCGTTGACCACGGCCATGCCGGTGGCGAAGGTGGCCCGACTGCCCTCGGTCACGTCGGTGAAACCAACGGATTCGGTGTCGCCCACCACCGGGGTGATGCGGTGGACGTCGATGCCCAACTCCTCGGCGGCCATCAGCGCCATCGATGCCCGGCTCCCGCCGATGTCGGGACTGCCGGTGATCACCGTGGCCGTGCCGTCCTCGTTGAGGTTGACCGTGGCGCTGGACTGCTCACCGATGTTGAACCAGAAGCCCGTGCCGATGCCCCGGGCCGCGCCCTCCGGTACCGGCGACCGGTAGTGGTCGCTTTCGCGGATGGCCTCGAGGCACTCCACGAAACCGATCCGGGGATGGGGCATGCCCATGGCCGTGGGGTCGCCTTCGACCACGGCGTTCTTGAGCCGCAGTTCGATGGGGTCCATGTCGAGCTGCTGGGCGATCTCGTCGATGACCGACTCGATGGCGAACGCCGCCTGGGGCGCCGACGGTGCCCGGTAGGCAGCCGACTTGGGTGTGTTGGTGAGCGAAGCGGTGGCCTCAAGCTTCAGATTGGGGAACTTGTAGGAAGCCACCGACATGGCGCCGATAAACCCGGCCATGTCGTTGGTGCACCCCACGGCGTAGCCCAACCAACCCTCGATGGCCGTGAGCTCGCCGTCGTTGGTGGCCGCGATCCGGACTCTGGCCTTGGACGCCGGTGCCGGACCGGTGGCCCTCAGTACCTCCTCGCGGCTCATCACGATCTTCACCGGACGGCCCGACTTCTCGGACAGTCGGGCGGCGACCGGCTCGAGGTAGATCGTGGTCTTGCCACCGAACCCACCGCCGATCTCGGCCGGGGTCACCTTGACGCGGGCCGTGTCCCAACCGAGGACCGCGGCGGTCTGGGACCGGACACGGAAGTGGCCCTGGGACGACGCCCAGATGTCGGCCTTGCCGTCCAGCCCGACGTCGACCACGCAGGCGTGGGGCTCGATGTAGCCCTGATGGACCCACGCGGTCTCGAACTCGCGCTCGACGACCAGGTCGGCGGCCTCGAAGGCTGCGTCGACATCACCCCGCTCGAGGGCGTTGACCGTCGCCAGGTTGGACGGTCCGTCACTCTCGACGAACATGGTCACGTTGTGCTCATTGACCAACGGCGCACCCTCGGCCATGGACTCGTCGAGGCTCAGCACCACCGGCAGTAACTCGTATTCGACCTCGATGGCCGCCACGGCCGCCGCCGCTTCGGACCTGGTGGAAGCGGCCACCGCGGCCAGCGCGTGGCCGACGTACAGCACCACGCCACGGGCCATGAGGTTCTCCGCCACGTCACGTTCGGGGTTGGATGCATCCAGTTCCGGGAAGTCGGCACTGGTCACCACGGCCTTCACTCCGGGCATCGCCTCGGCCGCCGTGGTGTCGATGGACAGGATGCGGGCATGGCCGTGAGGCGATCGCAGGATCGCCGCATGCAGCTGCCCCGGGAGGTTCAGGTCGGCCGCAAAGCGGGCCTTCCCGACCACCTTGTCGTAGCCGTCGGGTCGGATGGATCGGGTACCGACCCACTTGTAGCTCGGACGATCCTCTGTAACGGTCATCGGGTTGCTCCCCTCAACTGCACCGCAGCCTCCTGGACGGATCGGACGATCTTGTCGTAGCCCGTACACCGGCAGAGGTTGCCGGCCAGCGCGTAGCGGATCTCCGTCTCGGTGGGATCCGGGTTCTCGTCGAGCAGGGCCTTGGCCGACACGAGGAATCCGGGTGTACAGATCCCGCACTGCAGGGCCGCACCCTCCAGGAAGGTCTGCTGGAGCGGGTGGAGCTGGTCGCCCTGCGCTATGCCCTCGACGGTCACGATGTCGGACCCCTCGGCTTCGGGGGCAAACATCAGACAGGAGCAGTTGACCCGACCGTCCACGAGGACCGAACAGGCCCCGCAGTCGCCGGTGCCACAGCCCTCCTTGGATCCGGTGAGGCCGAGCTCGTCGCGCAGGGCGTCAAGCAGCGACGTGTCGTCGCTGGCCAGGAAGTCGACCTCGTCGCCGTTGACCGTGCAGGTCACGTGGGTTCTTGACCTCTTCATTGAAGACATGTTTCTCAGACTCCGTTCTGTGCGCGTTCAGCCGCGACGGTTGCGGCCCGCTTGGCCAGTACGCCGGCCACCTGACGCCGATAGGCGACGGTGCCCCGTTTGTCGTCGATGGGATCACAGGCTGCGGACGCTGCAGCGGCCACCGCATCCAGGGTTGCGTCGTCGAACCGGCCACCATCCAGGACGGCACCGACCAGAGCGGCTTCGGCATCAGTCACGACGACGACGGTCGGAGCGACCGCCCCGATTACAACGGTGGCGTCGCTCACCGTGCCGTCGGCAATGGTGAGACGCACCGCAGCGCCCGCGATGGCGATGTCCATCTCGGTGCGCGGGATCATCCGGAGGTAGGCGTCGCCGGTACCGGCCGGGGGGTCGTCCAGGGTGAACTCGATGATGAACTCGCCATCGGCGAGTGACGTGCGGCCCGGGCCGGTGGCAATGTCGGCCGCTGGCACGGTCCGGGTTCCGTCGCCGGAAGCGATGACGGCCTGACCGGCATTGGCGATCAGTGCGGGCACCGAGTCGGCGGCCGGTGAGGCGTTGGCCAGGTTCCCACCCAGGCTCGACCGGTTCTGGATCTGGTCGGAACCGATCAGGCCGGCGGCTTCCGACAGTCCCGGGAACATGGCGGTGAACTCGGCGTTCCGGGTGAGATCAGCGGTCGGCGTCGCCGCGCCGATCGTCCACTGCCCACCCTCGTGGATCACCGCGGTCAGTCGATCGATCCGCTTGAGGTCGACCACCATCGACGGCGACGGGCGGCCGGCTCGAATCTGGGGAACGAGGTCGGTGGCGCCGGCGAAGACCTGCGAGCCGGGATTATCCGACAACAGCGTCCGGGCTTCATCAACCGTCGCCGGAGCGGCGTATCTCATCTGGCGTCCCTTCATCAGCGCGTCCCTCTGGACGCGCCATCTATCGGACTATCGGACCCATTTTCTAGTTCGGCGCCGATGATTCCCTCAACTCCTACGCAAATGATTCCCTCAACTCCTACGCAAATTCTCCAGCCAGTCGTCCACGGCGTCGCACACCGCTTCGTCGGCGCCCTTCAGGTCATGACGTCTGCCGGCCAGACGCACCATGGTGACCGGGCCGGAAATGGCGTCTAGATGGGCATCGAATTCGTCGGGCGAACCGAACTCGTCGCGGTCGCCGGACACGAAGAGGCATGGCACATCAATGTCGCCGAAGTGCTCGACCCTGAGGTTCTCCGGCTTCTTTGGTGGGTGGAGCGGGTAGCAGATGAGCACCAGACCGGCTGCCGGGAGTCCCTCGGCGACCGCCATCGAACACATCCGTCCCCCCATGCTGCGACCGCCCAGCACGAGGCGGGACGGATCGACCCCTCGAGTAGCGGCCATGTCGGCCACGCCATCGCGTACGGCCTGCACTAGCACCGGCGCCCGGTCGGGAAAGTGCTTGCCGGCCTTCCGGTACGGAAAGTCCATGCGCTCGACAGGGAGCGGAGCCAGGCGTTCTTCCAGGGCGAGCAGGCCGGCATGGTTGCGTTCGCTACCGGCGCCGGGGGTCAAGAACAGGCCGGAGACCGACGGGAAGACCGGCAGGGAGTGAGACATCGGCTGAGGGTAGCCGGGGCGCCGATCCGGCCCCGGCGGGCGCCCATCGGTACGCTCATCCCATGGAACATGAGGCGGCCGTGGCGTCGATGACCGGGGGAATGGCGCCCTCGCCGGCCCCGTTTGCCGGCAGCGACCGCCTCTATCCCGATGGTCGCCCGAAGGGGGCGTTCCGGGACTCGCTGCGCACCGTGCCCGATGCCCGCAACGCCCTGACCGTGGTCGGCTCCGTGCTCTTCCCGGTGGCCGTGGTGGTCGCCGCGGCGACTGCCGCCCACCCCGTCTCGTGGGTGGCGGCGTTTTTGCTCATGCCCATTGCCCAGAACCGATTGTTCATCCTTCACCACGAGGCCGCCCACAGGTTGCTGTTCTCCGGTCGTCGGATCAATGATCTGGTCGGCATCAACCTCATTGGCTGGCTGACCTTCGGCACCGGCGGTCACGGCTATCGGATCGGCCACATCCACCACCATCGGGACGAGTTCGGCCCGAAGGAGCCCGATTTCGGGCTCTACGCCCGCTACCCGATCACCACGGCGTCGATGCGTCGCAAGCACCGCCGGGACCTGACAGGTGTCTCGGCCTTCCGGATCGTGCGGCCCCGGTTCCAACGGCTCGGCGAGACACGCCACCGTCGGCTCACCTACTGGTTCCTCGCCGGGCAGGTCCTCGTGCTGGCCGCCTTCTGGGGCGCCGGCCATCCGTGGCTGTACCTGCTGCTGTGGGTGCTTCCGTGGGCCACCCTCTACCAGGGCCTCAACCGGCTCCGGGCGATTGCCGAACACGCCGGCATGACCCGTTCGGTCGACCGGCGACGCACCACCCACCACGTGCACCAGTCGCTGGTGGCCCGCCTGGTGATGGTGCCGTTCGGGGTGGGCTACCACCTGGCCCACCACGCCGACATGACGGTGCCGTACCGCAACCTTCCCCGTCTGCACGATGCGCTGCTGGACGACGGCTACGTGGGCGATCTGGAGTGGCCGACCTACCGCTCCCTGTGGAAGGCGTTGCGGTCAGCCGAAACCGTCGCCGCCTGATCTCGGTGGCCTCTGCCGGGGCCGCCAACTCACATCTCGACGATGCCGACCACGTCCAGGTTCCGGTAGGTGGTGTCATCGGGGGCGTTCTCTGCGCCCTCCTGGGTGACTTCCTGCTCGTCGTTGACCTTGGCCGACTCCCAGGAATCGAACTCGGCGATCGCCACCGTCACGCCCGGCTTGTCACGGTCGCTGCACACCGTGACCCGTCGCACGGTGATCTCGTCGCCCGCCGACTCCGCATAGCTCTGGATGTCCGCGAGGGCCTCGGCCGCACCCTGCTCGTACTCCATGATCTGGATGAACCCCATGGGCCCGCCTTCCGTTGTCCCACCGGGCCGATCCCGACCGGGGACCGAGGATCCCCCACGAGTGGGGTCGATGCAACTTCGACAGGGGCGGCGCCCGGCGCCGCCGAGGGTCAGAGGGTGTAGACGGTGCCGGGGATCAGGTCATCTGGCGGAGTACCCCGGCCAACTCGCCGGCCACTCCCGAGATTTCGGAGGGGTCTGGGTCTCCGGTTCCCAACAGGTCGACCAACCCGGTGGTGCGTTCACCCAGTGCGTTCCACAGCTGGCCGTCGATGCCGAACGGTGGTCGATGGCCAACCAGTACCGGAGCGAGGCCGATCAACCGCTCGATGGCCGACAGGTCGCGGGCGTCTCGCTTCAGTCGGTCACAGGCCACGAACACGTCGGTGAGGAGGCCGTTGGCGTCGAGGCCCTCGAGTTCGGGCCGTTCGTCGGCGCCGGCCTGGAAGGCGTCCAGTGCCGTCTCCACGGCGTCCTCGTCGGCGGCCCGGACCACCAAATCACCTTCGGAGTCGAACTCGTGTGGCACGCCGAGGCGCACCAGCAGGTCGCTGAACGCCGACTGCTCGTCGGCCGCCCACCCATCGACCTCGTAGGCCACCGTTTCCACACCCTCCTCGATGGCCGGGCCGCCCGCGTCCTCAGCGCCCTCGACCGCCCGATCCACGGCGTCCTCGTCAGCGGCCCGCACCACGAGCGTGGCGCCCTGCCAGGCGTGGGCGATGCCCGCTGCGGTCAGGTCCTGATCCAGGATGCGGCGGCTCTCACCGGCCCACTCGTGCAGCTCGTACGCGAATTGGTCCTCGTCGGACGATCCCACCTCGGCCGCGTCGGCCGGCGGCTCGTCCACCAGGGTCACGCCGCACTCGACGCAGTCCTCAACGCCGGGGGTGTACTCGATTCCGCACTGGAAGCACCATGCCATGGCGGAAGTGTGCCACCCCGGCCAGCGACACCGACCGCCGGTCTCCCGCTCCCCCGATGGCGGGGGGTAGGTTCCGGACCCATGACTGAAGATGCTCTGGTACCCGATCGCAACCTCGCCCTCGACCTCTGCCGGGTCACCGAAGCCGCCGCCCTGGCCTCCTCGCGCTGGATGGGCCGCGGTGACAAGGAAGGCGCCGACGGCGCGGCGGTCGACGCCATGCGCCACGTCCTCGACACCGTCACCATGGACGGCATCGTGGTCATCGGCGAGGGCGAGAAGGACGAAGCCCCGATGCTCTACAACGGTGAGCGGATCGGTAACGGCCAACCGCCGGCCGCCGACATCGCCGTCGACCCCATCGACGGCACCACGCTGACCTCGCTGGGCCGAGCCAACGCCATCGCAGTAATCGCTGTCAGCGACCGGGGCACCATGTTCGACCCCGGGCCATGCGTCTACATGGAGAAGATCGCCGTCGGGCCCCAGTGCGCCGACGTCATCGACATCACCGCCTCGCCCACCGAGAACCTCCGGCGCATCGCCGAGGCCAAGCACGAAGACGTCCGGGACATCACCGCGGTGATCCTGGATCGTGACCGCCACAACGATCTGATCGCCGAGGTCCGGGCCGCCGGAGCCCGCATCCGTCTCATCCCCGACGGTGACGTGGCCGGTGCCATCTCCACCGCATGGCCCAACTCGGGTGCCGATGTGCTGTTCGGCATCGGCGGCACCCCGGAGGGTGTGATCTCGGCCGCCGCACTCAAATGCATGGGCGGCGCCATCCAGGGTCGGCTGTGGCCCCGGAACGGGGACGAGCGCACGGCTGCCGTCGAGGCCGGCTACGACCTGGACCGGGTGCTGGGAACCGACGATCTGGTGGCCGGCGACAACTGTTTCTTCTCGGCGACCGGGATCACCGACGGCGATCTGGTCAAGGGCGTGCACTACACGTCGGGCGCGGCCCACACCCAGTCGCTCGTGATGCGGTCAAAGTCCGGCACGGTGCGCATGATCGACGCCCACCACGCGCTGGACAAGCTTGAGGAATTCTCGCCCGTCTACTGAATCTCGCCCGCCGCAGGCGGGCGGGGAACTAGGCGCCGGCCACCCGGAGGCGTAGTTCGGCCCGGTGCAGGGCGTCCGTAGCGTCCTCGTCGTCCCGGTCGGCGGTCAACGCCTGCTCGGCCGTTGACTTCGCCGCCTCGGCACGGGCCACGTCGATGTCGCCGGCCGACTCGGACACATCGGACAGGATGCTGACCTTCGTGCCGGCCACCTGGACGAAGCCCTGGTGCACGGCAATGGTGTCACGGTCGCCGTCGGGACGGATCACGTCGACAGACCAGACGGCCAGCACCCCGATGAATGGCACGTGACCCGGCTGGAAGGCGATGTCGCCACCCTCAAGCGTCCGGGCTATGACCATCTCGGCCTCGCCGCTGTAGGAGATGGCCTCCGGGGAGACCAGCTCGACCTGGAACGTCATGGTCGGCTCAGGCCTCGAGCTCTCGGGCCTTGCGGCGAGCGTCCTCGGCACCACCGACGTTCAGGAAGGCCTGCTCGGGCAGGTCGTCCAACTCGCCGTCGACGAGGGCAGCGAACGAATCCACCGTGTCCTCGACCGGGGTGGTCACGCCGGGTAGGCCGGTGAAGACCTCGGCCACGTTCATGGGCTGAGACAGGAAGCGCTGGACCTTGCGGGCCCGGGACACGGTGATCCGGTCCTCCTCGGAAAGCTCGTCAAGGCCGAGGATGGCGATGATGTCCTGCAGTTCCTTGTAGCGCTGCAGGATCTCCTGTACGCGGCGGGCCGTGTCGTAGTGCTTCTGACCGACGACCTCCGGGGTGAGGATGGTCGACGTCGAGGCCAGCGGATCCACGGCCGGGTAGATGCCCAGGGCCGCGATGTCACGGCTCAACTCGGTGGTGCCGTCGAAGTGGGTGAACGACGTGAACGGCGCCGGATCGGTGTAGTCATCGGCGGGCACGTACACGGCCTGCATCGAGGTGATCGATCGGCCACGGGTCGTGGTGATCCGCTCCTGCAGGTCGCCCATCTCGTCGGCCAGCGTCGGCTGGTAGCCCACGGCCGACGGCATGCGGCCCAGCAGGGTCGACACCTCCGAACCGGCCTGGACGAACCGGAAGATGTTGTCGACGAACAGCAGCACGTCCTGGCCCTGCTCGTCACGGAAGTACTCGGCCATGGTCAGTGCCGACAGGGCCACGCGAAGACGGACGCCCGGCGGCTCGTCCATCTGGCCGAACACCAGGGCGGCCTTCTCGAGCACGCCCGATTCCGCCATCTCGAGGAGGAGGTCGGTGCCCTCACGGGTCCGCTCACCCACGCCGGCGAACACCGACACGCCACCGTGGTTGGTGGCCACGCGGTTGATCATCTCGGTGATGAGCACCGTCTTGCCCACGCCGGCACCACCGAACAGGCCGATCTTGCCGCCCTGCAGGTACGGGGTGAGGAGGTCGATGACCTTCACGCCGGTCTCGAACATCAGGGCCTTGGGCTCCAGCGAGTCGAACGACGGTGCCGGACGGTGGATCTCCCAGCGATCCGCACCCTGTCCGGCCGTCGGGTCGTCGAGGCCCTGGCCGGTCACGCTGAACACGTGGCCCAGCGTGCTGTCACCGACGGGCACGCTGATGCCGGCGCCGGTGTTGCGAACCACGGTGCCGCGGGTCAGGCCGTCGGTCGGCTTCATGGCAATGGCCCGCACCCGGCCGTGGCCGATCTGCTGGGCCACCTCGGCCACGATCGTGAGTTCCGTACCGTCGATCTCGACGTCAAACTCCAGTGCCGTGTTGATCTGCGGCAGCTCCCCGGTGGGGAACTCGGCGTCGATCACCGGTCCGGCGATGCCGACGATGTGTCCGTCGGCGAGCGCGGTGTCAGTCATGTGTTGCTCCTGGCTCTTCGTTCTCGTACGTGTGTGCTCAGGCCTCGACGCCGGCGGCGACGGGCTTATCGGTGGTCTCGTCATCTGATCCGAGTGCCTCGGCACCACTGACGATCTCCATGATCTCCGTGGTGATCGAATCCTGGCGGGCCCGGTTCATCTCTCGGGAAAGCTTGACAATCAGGTCTTCGGCATTGTCGGTGGCCGCCTTCATGGCCCGCTGGCGGTTGGCGTGCTCCGAAGCGGCCGACTCAAGCAGGGCGCCGAACAGGCGGGCCTCGACGTAGCGGGGCAACAGAGCGGCCAGCACGGCCTCCGGCGAGGGTTCGAACTCGAAAGAACCGGTGACCCCGGCCTCTCCGCCACCCACGGCGGCAATGGTCTCGGTGCTCTCCAGCGGCAGGAAGCGGCGGGTAGCCACCTTCTGGCTGCCGATGCTGATGAACTCGGTATAGGCGAGCACGACGCGGTCGACCCGACCGTCGGTGAACATCGACGCCACTGTCTCGGCCACCCGGCGGGCGTCCTCGTAGGTGGGGTTGTCGCTGATCCCGTCGGTGTAGGAGTCAATGGTGAAGCCTCGGAAGGCGAAGTAGTCGCGGGCCTTCTTGCCAATCACGATCAGCGCATAGTCCGCGCCTTCGGACCGGGCGTTCTGCACCTGGCGCTCGGCAGCCCGGATGACCGCCGTGTTGTACGGGCCAGCCAAGCCACGATCCGACGAGATGACGACCACGCCGACCCGTTCGACCTTCTCGGCCTGGCGGAGCAGCGGATGGTCGACCTCGGCGCCACCGGCAGCCAGGTTCTCGATCACCGCGGTGATCTGCTCCGCGTACGGCTTGGCCGCCCGGGCCCGCTGCTGAGCCTTGACGACTCGCGTCGCCGCGATGAGCTCCATGGCCCGAGTGATCTTCTTGGTGTTCTGGACGCTGCCGATCCGGCGTCGCAGGACCCGTTCCTTACCGCCAGCCATCACGGGCTCCAATCACTGTCGGGACGTGCGTCCAGACAGTGGGACGAAACGCCGGGATGCCCTGCGGGCCGGTCACGAGGTTCACTCGGTCTCCGAGATGTCCTCTTCAGGGAGCGTGGTGTCGGCGTCGACGATGGTCGAGGCGGTGCCGGTCGACTCCGCATCGGGTGTCGAACCGCCGACCACCGAACCCTCGAACTGCTCGGCGAATGCGGCGATGGACGCATCGAAGGCGTCCTCGTCAGCGATCTTTCCCGATGCGCTGATGTCGGCCAGCACGTCGATGTGACGGGTCCGGAACCAGTCCAGGAGCTCGCCCTCGAAGCGGCCGACATCGGAAACGTCCACGCCGTCGAGGTGACCCCGGGTACCGGCCCAGATCGACACGACCTGCTCCTCGACGAGCAGCGGCGAGTTGAGGCCCTGCTTGAGGAGTTCGGTGAGGCGGTAGCCCCGGTCCAACTGAGCCTGTGACACGGCATCCAGATCCGAACCGAAAGCAGCGAAGGCCTCCAGCTCACGGAACTGCTGCAGATCGGACTTGAGCGTGCCCACGGCGTTCTTCATGGCCTTGACCTGGGCGGCCGAGCCGACGCGTGACACCGAGATGCCGACGTCCACGGCGGGACGCACGCCTGACTTGAACAGGTCGTCCTGGAGGAAGATCTGGCCGTCGGTGATCGAGATCACGTTGGTCGGAATGAACGCAGAGACGTCACCGGCCTTGGTCTCGATGACCGGCAGGGCCGTCATCGAACCGGCTCCCAGCTCATCGCTGAGCTTGGCGGCCCGCTCCAGCAGACGGCTGTGCAGGTAGAAGACGTCGCCCGGGTAGGCCTCGCGACCCGGCGGGCGGCGCAGCAGCAGCGACATCTGTCGGTAGGCCTCGGCCTGCTTAGAGAGATCGTCGTAGACGGCCAGGGCGTGCTGGCCGTTGTCCATCCAGTGCTGGCCGATGGCACAGCCGGCGTAGGGGGCGAGGTACTTGAACGGTGCCGGGTCGGACGCCGGGGCAACCACCACGACGGTGTACTCCATGGCCCCGTGGGCCTCGAGCACGGCCACGTTCTGAGCCACGGTGGACGCCTTTTGGCCGATGGCCACGTAGACGCACTTCATGCCTTGACCGGCCTGGTTGATGATCGTGTCCATGGCGATCGTCGTCTTGCCGGTCTTACGGTCGCCGATGATCAGCTCGCGCTGGCCACGACCGATCGGGATGAGCGAGTCAATGGCTTTGATGCCGGTCTGCATCGGCTCGTGCACGGGCTTGCGACCCATGATGCCCGGCGCCTGGATCTCCATGCGGCGCTGTTGGGTGTTGGTCAACGGGCCCTTGCCGTCGATCGGCTCGCCGAGGGCGTTGACGACGCGGCCCAGGAGGCCGTCGCCGACAGGCAGCGACAGGATGTCACCGGTGGCCCGCACCGTCTGACCCTCCTCGATGTCGTCGACCTCGCCGAGGACCACCGCACCGATGGATGCCTCGTCGAGGTTCAGGGCGAGGCCGAACGTGCCGCTCTCGAACTGGAGCAGCTCGTTGACCGCTGCGTCGGGCAGACCCGACACGCGGGCGATGCCGTCGCCGACCTCGAGGACCCGACCAACCTGGCTCTGTTCCAGGCTGGGGGTGAACCCGTCGAGGTTCTTGCGGATCGCTTCGGCGATGTCCGCCGTGTTGATCGTGAGTTCGGACATGGTGTGTCTCTCTCGTCTCTGGCTCGTGTGCCGCTGGCCGGGGCCTAGCGGAAGCTCTCGCGAAGCTGGTTCAGGCGGCGTCGGACGCTGCCGTCGATGATGTCGTCGCCGATCTCGGTGACCACGCCGCCAAGGACCGTCGGGTCGATGACGACCTTGATCTCGACGGCCTTGCCGGTACGGGTGTTGATAGCGGCGGCCAGGCGGTCCCGCTGGTCGGCGGTCAGATCGACCGCCGATCGGACGGTGGCCACGGCCTTGTTACGTGAAGCGGCGCTGCGTTCGACCAGTGCATCCACGATGGCGGGCAATTCGGCGGCGCGACCGGCACCGACCACCATGGAGATGAGGGCCGTCGTGGTGGCCGAGGCCTTCCCACCCAGCAGGTCTTCGACGACCTGTTGGCGACGGGACACCGGCACGCTCTGGTCAGCCAGAGTCGAGCACAGCTCACCGTCAGACCGGAGGGCCTGGGCGAAACGGAACAACTCGTCCTCCACCGTGGCGAGGTCACCCTCTGCCACGGCGACGGCGAACAATGCGTCGGCGTAGCCGGACACCGTCGGGTCAGCCATTGCTGCCGGCCACCTCGTCGATGTAGGCGTCGATCAGACGGCCCTGCACCTCGGCGTCGAGGCTGGACTGGACCACACGCTCGGCGGCACCGAGGGCGATCCCGGCCACCTCGGCCCGGAGGTCGGCAATGGCCTGGGCCCGCGACGACTCGATGTCGGCGGCTGCCCGGGTCCGAAGGTCGGCGAGCTCCGCCTCGTGGCGGACCATCAGGTCAGCCTTGACCTGGTCAGCTGCTCCACGGGCCTCGTCGATGAGGCGCGAGGCCTCGGACTTGGCATCGGCCAGACGTGCCTCGTAGTCGGCTTGGACGGACTGGGCGTCGGTCCTGGCCTGCTCGGCGGCGTCGAGGTCACTCCGGATCTTCTCGGCCCGGGCGTCCATTGCGCCCTTCACGGCCGGGAAGCCCTTCTTGACCATGAGCACGAACAGGATCAGGAAGGCGGAACCACCCCAGATGACCTCGTTCAGCTCGGGCAAGATCGGACTGGGTGCCTCGAAGCACTTCTCCAGCTCGTCCTGGACGTGGTGGTCCTCCAGGGTCTCATGGAGATTCCCGTGGTTCGCCTCGACCGCCTCGTCGAGGTGGTGGGCCATACAGGAACCCACGCTCTCACCCGATGCCGAGGCCGGGCCGGCGAAGGCCACGAGCCCCAGAAGGGCGAACAGCGGGGCCGCCAGCAGGCGGGTCCGTCGGTTGTTCATGGGTGTCGTCTCTCTGCTCGAAGGGTCTCTCTGATGTGTGATGCCGGAGTTGGCGATCAGGGCATCAGGAGGATGAAGACGACGAAACCGATCAGGGCGAGCGCCTCGGTGAAGGCGATGCCGAGGAACATCGTGGTCCGGACCATGCCGGCCGACTCGGGTTGGCGGGCCATCGAAGAGATGGCGTTACCGACCACGGTGCCGATACCGACACCCGGGCCAATGGCCGCCAGGCCGTAACCGAGACCTGCACCGATGGCCTTGAGGCCCTCGAGCATCTCACCAGCTGCCGTCTGCGCCAGAACGTTCAGCACTTGGATTCTCCTGTTTTCTCATGCACCCGGCCGGTGTTTCCGGTCCGGAGACTTGTGTTGTTGATAGGGATTTTCGTGCCCACCGGGTGGTGAACGGCGATCAGTTGTACCTGAACCGGGTTCGACTCAGTGTGCGGGATGGAGCGAGCCGCCGATGTACACGGCGGTCAGGATCGTGAAGATGAAGGCCTGCAGGACCGACACCAGGATCTCGAAGCCGGTCATCAGGGTCAGCATGGCGAAGGGGGCCACGGCGCCGACGTAGGTGGACGACCAGAGGGTCTGGGTCAGCACGGCAAAGGTGACCAGCAGGAGGTGGCCGGCGACCATGTTGGCCCAGAGCCGGATGGCCAGCGAGAAGGGCCGCACGATGAAGGTCGACACCAACTCGATGGGCGTCACGATCAGGTACAGGGCGACGGGCACGCCCGGGGGGAAGAGCGAGTTCTTCAGGTAGCCGCCGAGGCCCTGGGAGCGGATGCCCACGAAGTTGTAGATGACCCACACGACGAGCGCCAGCGTGATGGGGATGGCCATGCGGCTGTTGGCCGGGAACTGGATGCCCGGGATCACCTCGAAGATGTTCGAAAAGAGGACGAAGAAGAACATCGTGGTCAGGAAAGGCATGAACTTCTTGCCCTCCTCCCCGATCGTCTCCATGACCACCGATTCCTCGATGAAGGTCACGCCGGACTCGGCGACGTGCTGGATGCCGGCCGGAACCAGCGAACCGGTCTTGCGGCCGGCCAGCAGGAAGATCGTCGCGGTGATCACCACGGCAGCCAGGTAGATCAGCACCGTCTTGTTGATGGCGTAGGCGGTCCCGCTGAAGAAGATGTCGGGCCACTCGAAGAGATGGCTGACCGGCGGGAAGTCGAGTGCGAGCACGTTCACGTGGAGCGCTTCTCCTGTGGGGATCTACTTGGTGGGCTTCAGGCCGGGAGCGGCGAGCGTCATGGCGACGTGCCGGGATTCCCATGCCAGAAGGCCGAGGTGGGTGACGAGCAGGGTGATGGCGAACGGCACGGTGGCCAGCAGGCCGACGGCCTTGACGACCAGCACGACGGCGGTCATCAGGGCGAGACGGGCCACGTAGCCGCCGAGGACGGCGCCGTACAGGGCGTTGATGGAGATCTGTGTGGCCCGGGTGATGATCGCCGCACCCAGGCGGAAGTTGACAGCCACCAGCACGAGGGCCAGTGCCGACGACAGCAGGCCGTCGAGGCCCCAGCCGAGCAGGCCGAGCAGCAGGAACGCCGGAGCGACCCAGATGGCCCGTCGGGTCAGGTCACGGGCGATGGCCGTCTCGGTGGCGGTGGGGTCATCCACCATCACGGGTTCATCGGTCGGCTCAACGCTCACAGGAGCGGGCCCTCGGCCTGCCAGGCAGCCCGGCGCTCGGCACGGGCCAGCTCCAGGTTCTCGCCGTAACTGTGCGCCAGTCGGTACGAGGCGTAGGCCAGCGTCACGACGGTGAAGACGATGGTGAAGATCGGGGTGGTGCCGAGGCGACCGTCCAGCAGCCAACCCAGGAAACCGAAGATGGCCGGCGTGACCGCGAGTTCGAAGGCCGCGGCGAACGCGTCGCCGAATCCCTGTTGCATCTCGCGCGTCTCGGTGTTGGTCATCGGGGGAATCCTCCGCCGGCGGGTCCCATCAAACCCCCGGGCGTACCTATCCTGGTACGGGTCGTCGTGCAGATCGGTCCGACGACGACAGTCGCCAGACTCGCTTGTGAATCTAATCACCAAGTCCCCCGCGGGCAACCTGTCACCGCGCGCCCAATCCGTCACACCTGTTCCTCCGGTACGGGTTCTCCTGAGACGGGTTCCTCGGAGAAGGGCTCCGTCGATGACCGGAACCGGGGATGCAGCACGGTGAACAGGAGGAGGCCGATGGCTCCGATGCCCATGGGGACGATGGCGTCGCCGTTGCCCGAGTAGGTGGGCCACAACACAAATCCCGACAGCAAGGCACTCCAGCCCCAGAGGATCACCACGGCACGCCGGTGGCCGTGACCCAGCCTCAGCAGGCGGTGGTGAAGGTGGTCCTTGTCGGCCGCCGTTATCCGCACGCCTGGTGTGGCGGCCCGACGCACCACGGCGAAGGCCAGGTCGAACAAAGGCACTCCAAGAATCACCACCGGGATGAACACCGGAGCGAAGAAGAAGAAGGACTGGCCGCTGAACGCCGCCTCGGTCCGACCACCCACCGACACCGTCGACGCGGCCATGAGTAGACCCAACAGCAGTGCCCCACCGTCACCCATGAAGATCCGCGCCGGATGCACGTTGTGGGGCAGGAACCCCACACAGATCCCCACCACAATGACCGCCAGCACCGACCCCGGGTTGCCCTCAAACAGGAGGCCCTCGTCGCCCAGGCGCAGTGCGTACAGGAAGAAGGTCGCAGCGGCGATGGCCACGATGCCTGCCGCCAGCCCATCCAGGCCGTCGATGAGGTTCAAGGCATTGACCAAGAGCACCACCCACACCACAGTCAGCAGCGCCGAAAGGTCCGGAGACAGTAGGACCACGTCCAGAAACGGGATGCGCAGGACGACGAGGGCCACACCGGTCAGCGACAGGATGCTGCCGGCCAGCACCATGCCGGCCACCTTGGCCGGGGGCGAGACGGGTCGGACGTCGTCGATCACCCCCACCACGCAGATCACCACGGCGGCTGAGACCACGCCCAGCATCTCCGTCGGGGCGGCAAACACCTCGGAGAAGTCGCCGACCATCCACGCCGCCAGGACGCCGGCCAGCAGCCCACCCAGCATCGACGGTCCGCCGAGGGACGGGGTAGGCGCAGTGTGGACGCTCCGCTCGTCGGGCGCCACCACCAGTCCGGAACCGACGGCGAACCGACGGACGACCGGCGTGGCCGCGGCGGTGACCAGGGCGGCCACCGCGCCGACGATCAGGTGGGGGACGATTCCGGGCACGGGGTCAGGATTCCTCTCTGGTTACCCGGTTGAAGTATCCGGCGTGGCCACGGTGGCGTCCCGACCGGCTCAGGCGTAAACGGGGAAGCGGGCGCAGAGGGCGTTGACGTCGGCCCGGACCGCGGCGATCTCCGCGTCGTCGTCCCGACCACGCAGCGCCCGCACTATGAGGTCGGCGATCTCGGCCATCTCTGCCTCGACCATCCCCTGGGTGGTGGTCGACGGGGTACCGATCCGCACGCCACTGGTCACGAACGGCGAACGCGGGTCATCCGGCACGGTGTTCTTGTTCAGGACGATGCCCGCCCGGTCCAGCGTGTTCTGGGCCACCGCTCCGGTGACCTCGGCATCGAAGGTCCGCAGGTCGACGACCATCAGGTGGTTATCGGTCCCGCCGGTGACCAGGCGGAAGCCGTGGCCGACTAGGGCGGCGGCCAGCGCCGACGCATTGGCCACGATCTGGCGGGCGTAGCCGGCAAACGACGGGTCGGCCGCCTCACGGAACGCCACGGCCTTGGCCGCGATGTGGTGTTCCAACGGGCCACCCTGGGAGCCCGGGAAGACCGACTTGTCGATGGCCGCCGCGTACTCCTCACGGCTCAGGATGCACCCGCCGCGCGGACCCCGGAGAGTCTTGTGGGTGGTGAAGGTGACGATGTCGCAGTACGGCACCGGGTTGGGGTGCACGCCCCCGGCGATGAGGCCGGCGATGTGGGCGGCGTCGAACATCAGCAGTGCGCCGACCTCGTCGGCGATCTCACGCAGGGGTGCCGGCTCGATTATCCGGGGGTAGGCCGTCGCTCCGGCCACGATCATCTTGGGGCGGGCCGCCCTGGCCTGGTCCCGTAGTTGGTCCATGTCGATGCGCTCGTCGCTCCCCGTCAGCCCGTAGGACACGAAGTCGTAGAGCTTTCCGCTGGCATTGACCGGCGACCCGTGGGTGAGGTGGCCACCGTGGTCGAGGCTGAGGCCCAGGACGGTGTCGCCCGGGTCGAGAAAGGCCTGGTACACCGACATGTTGGCGTTGGCGCCCGAGTGGGGCTGGACGTTGGCGTGGTCGGCGCCGAAAAGGGCCTTAACCCGTTCGCGGGCCAGGTCCTCGACCTCGTCCACGTGGATGTTTCCGCCGTAGTACCGCTTACCGGGATAGCCCTCGGCGTACTTGTTGGTCAGGACGGACCCACTGGCCTCCAGCACGGCCGGAGACGCGAAGTTCTCCGAGGCGATCAACTGCAACGTGGTGTTCTGCCGCTCGACCTCCTCGGCGATGTAGCCGAAGAGTTCGTCGTCGCGGGAAACGGGCCAAGGCATGGGACCACCTTCAGGTCGGTGAGAGGGTGAATTGCGTGAAACCGGGCGTGTTCACCGGTAGGTCACGACCCCAACTGTCGCGGTTCCGGTGGCCGGAGGATACCGATCGAGCGGGAGCCCTGCCATCACTTATCCGCCGTCACGTACCAAGGGTTGGATAGCGGGGGTCAGGGACCTGGCCTCAACCACTGGTAAGGGCGGCGGCCAACGCGTCAACCGCCGCGTCCGATGCCACGTCGGCCCGGCGGGCCACCACCAGATGGCGGACCCCGACCGGTCGCCGGCGTACCCGGGCCAACGGTTCGGCTCCCGCCTCTGCCGGAGCGGCCGGCAGCACAGCCCAGCCCATGCCCAACCGGACCATCTCGCGGAGCACCTCCGGTTGGTTCGACTCGGCGACCACCGCGAACGATGCCCCGAGGGCAGACAGCCCGGCGGCGATCACCTCGCGGGTGTGCGAACCCCGGGGATATGTCACCCAGGGGCCCCACTCTTCAGGCGGTCCCGCGTGGGCCCCGTCCGGGGCGTAGGCGTGCAGCGGCTCGTCGAGGCAGGGCGACGTCGCCACCCCGGCTATCGGTCCGGTCGGCTCCACGCACACCACCAGGTCCAGGTCGCCGACCAAGAGGGCGTCGAGCAGCGCACCGGATGGGGCGACGGTGAGCCGCAGATCCAGACCCGGGACGGCCCGACGGTGCCGGCGGATGGCCTCGGCACGATGATGGACGGCCACCGCGTCGATAGTGCCCAACCGAACCACGCCGGCCGCCCCAGTCCGCCGCGTCTCCGCCCATCGGGCCAGGTCGCGGGTCTCGGCTACCACACGGCGGGCGTGGGACAGCACCTCGGTGGCCTGGGGTCGGAGGCGGGTATGGCGCCCATGGCGTTCAAAGAGGGAAACGCCGACCCGTCGCTCCAACTCGGCCAGGCCCTGAGTGAGCGCCGAGGGGGTGACGCCGAGGGTGGCGGCGGCCGCGGCGCGGGTGGGCGATGCAGCGGCGGCCACCAGGTACTCCAACTGCTGCACGGTCAGGTTGGGGAGGATCAGATCGTCCACGGGTACGGGTTCCTGTTTGTATCTTCAGTCTTTCTAAATCATACCGCATGACTGTTTCGAGATCCTTATGCTTCCTCTCATGAGCAACCCTCTTGACATCGCACCCGCCACCGGCCGCCTCGGGGTCCTGACCCCGGGGATGGGCGCCGTGGCCTCCACCTTCATCGCCGGCGTCATCGCCGCCCGCCAGGGCCTCACCGCCCCCATCGGATCGGTCAGCCAGATGGCTCACATCCGACTGGGCAAACGCGACGCCGATCGCAATCCCCTCATCCGGGAGTTCGTACCCCTGGCCGAGCTCGACGACCTGGTGTTCGGCGGCTGGGATCCCATCTCACCCAACGTGCTGGAGGCCGCCCACACCTGTGGCGTGCTGGAGGACAAGGACCTCGCACCCGTCTCAGCCGAACTGGAGGGCATCGTCACCATGGACGCCGTGTTCGACCAGCGCTGGGTCAAGAAGCTCAAAGGCACCCGGGTCAAGACCGAGTCCAACAAGTGGGACCAGGCCCAGGCCCTCATCGCCGACATCGAGCGGTTCCGGATCGAGAACGAGTGCGACCGCCTGGTCATGGTCTGGTGTGGTTCGACCGAGGCCTACCAGGAGGCCAGCGCGGTCCACGACAACGTCGCGGCCTTCGAAGCTGGCCTGCGCGACGGTGACGAGAACATCTCCCCCAGCCAGATCTACGTGTACGCGGCGCTCATGAGCGACGTACCGTTCGCCAACGGTGCCCCCAACCTGAGCGTCGACCTGCCCTGCATGATCGAACTGGCCGCCCGCCGTGGCGTGCCGATCGCCGGCAAGGACTTCAAGACCGGCCAGACGCTCATGAAGACCCTGCTGGCCCCCGGCTTCAAGGCCCGGATGCTCGGCCTTCGTGGCTGGTACTCCACCAACATCCTGGGCAACCGGGACGGCGAGGTCCTCGATGACCCGGAGAACTTCAAGACCAAGGAGATGTCGAAGTTGGGCGTTCTGGACACCATCCTCCAGCCCGAGTCCTACCCCGACCTCTACGGCAACATCGACCACGTCGTGCGGATCAACTACTACCCGCCGCGTGGCGACAACAAGGAGGGCTGGGACGCCATCGACATCTTCGGATGGATGGGGTACCCGATGCAGATCAAGGTCGACTTCCTCTGTCGCGACTCGATCCTGGCCGCACCCATCGTGCTGGACCTGGCGCTCTTCTTGGACCTCGCCCACCGGGCCGGCCAGTCGGGCGTCCAGGAGTGGCTGTCCTTCTACCTGAAGGCCCCGCAGGCCGCCACCGAGGCCGGCCCCGAGCACGACCTGTTCATCCAGCAGACCAAGATGAAGAACACCCTGCGGGAGTGGATGGGCGAAGAGCCCGTCACCCACTCCGAGGTCGGCTGAGTCCGACCGGCGATCAGGCCGGCGCTGGCTCCCGGCGCCACATTTCCGGGTAAAGGTCGCAGGTGATGCGGTCGCCGTGGCCCAGCCCGGCGGCCTCCATCACCTCGCGGTGGTCGGGGTCCATGCCCTCCGGGCGGAAGGCCACCCGCACGTCGTCGCCCAGCCACTGGGTGTTGAACACCTTCAGCTCACGGTCGGGCGCCAGGTTTCCTGAACCACCGTGGATCATCCGGGCGTTGAACACCGCCACGTCGCCCGGTTCCATGTCCCAGCCCAGGATCTCGTAGGCGTCGCGGTCCCCCTCGATGTCGGGAAAAGGGACCCGGCCGTCATCGGCGAACCCGTACCGGACCTGGTCGCGGTCGTCGCCGGTCAGGGCCCCGAAGTTCTCCTGTCGGTACCGCTGGTCCCATCGATGCGAGCCCCGGACGAACTCCAACGCGCTCTCCCGGGCCACCGGCACCAGCGGCGTCCACGCCGAACAGGTATCAAACCCCTCGACCGACCAGTACGGCTCGTCCTGGTGGAACGGCGTCCGGAACCGGACCCCGGCGGTTCGCACGAACACCGCGTCGAAGAAGAAGTTGACCGCGGAGGCACCCAGCAGCCGGCCGGCGATCTCCGCCATTGATGAATGCTCGGCGAAGTCCCGGTACTCCGGCACGTGCATCCAGCACTGGTTGTCATAGGTGGTCGTACCGCCCCGGTCGTCGGCGTCCCAGATCCGGCGTCGCTCCGACGGTCCGGCCAACGCCCGGTCCATGCCCCGTCGAAGCGGTTCGATCCAGTCGGATCCGAAGGCCCCTCGAAGGCAAACCACGCCGTCATCGGCGAACGCCTGAACCTGCTCGTCGGTGACCAGCTCCTGCTCCATCACCGCGGAGACTAGATCTGGGATCCGCCCTCCGTGTTCAGATGCGGGACTGGTGGCCTGCCCAGTACTCGTCCTTGAGGAGGCGCTTGTAGAGCTTCCCGGTGGGGTGACGGGGTAGCTCGTCACGGAAGTCCACGCTTCGGGGGCACTTCACGTCGGCCAGTTGCGACCGGCAGAAGGCCACGAGCGCGGCGGCCAGCTCCGGTCCGGCGGCGGCCGGGTCGACCGGCTGGACGATCGCCTTGACCTCCTCGCCGAAGTCGTCGTTGGGCACGCCGATGACGGCCACGTCGAACACCGCGGGGTGCATGGTCAGGATGTTCTCGGCCTCCTGCGGGTAGATGTTCACCCCACCGGAGATGATCATGTACGCCTTGCGATCGGTCAGGAAGAGGTAGCCGTCCTCGTCGAGTCGGCCCACGTCGCCCAGCGTGCTGGTGTCGGGCCGCAGTTTGGCGTCGGCGGTCTTCTCCGGGTCGTTGTGGTACTCGAAGTCGGAGTTGCCCCGGAAATAGACGCCGCCCTCCTCGCCGGTCGGTACCTCGTTGCCGTCGTCGTCGAGGATCAGTACCTCGCCCAGCAGGGCCTTGCCGACCGTGCCCGGATGGGCCAGCCAGTCCACCGAGTTGGTGTACGTCAGGCCGTTGCCCTCGGTGCCGGCGTAGTACTCGTGCAGCACCGGGCCCCACCACTCGATCATCCGCCGTTTCACGTCGACCGGACAGGGCGCCGCGGCGTGGATCGCCGAACCGAGCGTCGACAAGTCGTAGGCGGCCCGTACCTCGTCGGGCAACTTCAGCATCCGGACGAACATGGTCGGCACCCACTGGCTCCACGTGGCGCCGTGGTCCTGGATGGCCGCCAGTGCCCCCTCGGCGTCGAATCGCTCCATGACCACCACCGTGCACCCCAGTCGGTGGGCGCCCAGGCAGAAGCGGAGCGGAGCGGCGTGGTACAGCGGTGCCGGCGACAGGTACACCGATCCCGGTGTGGCCCCGAACAGGGCCTCGGCCATCGCCGAGATCGAGTTGGCCTGGCCCAGAGGCGCCCCCGACAACGGTGACTTCACGCCCTTGGGTCGACCCGTGGTACCCGAGGAGTAGAGCATGTCCTGGCCCTCGGTCCGGTCGGGCAGGGGGTCGGCCGACTGGGCGGCCACCGCATCCTCGAAGCAGGCGTGATCCTCGATCGGCCCGCCAATGGAGAAGCGGGCCTCGACCTTCGGCGTGGCCGCGGCGATCTCGGCCACGTCGTCGGCCTTGTACGGCGATGTCACGAAGGCCCGGGCCCCGCAGTCGTCGACGATGTAGGCGATCTCGTCGGCCGTCAGGCGAGAGGAGATGGCCGTGTAGTAGCAGCCGGCGTAGTGGGCGCCCCAGGTCAAGGCCAGGAACTCAATGCGATTCTCGAGGCAGAACGCCACATGATCACCGGGCCCGATGCCCAGGCCGTGGAAGACCCGCGAGATGCGGTTGGCCTCGGCATCCAACTCGGCGAACGTCATCGTCTCGCCGGATCCGGTCATGACGATGGCTGCACGGTCGGGGGCCTCGGCGGCCCAGCGACCGGGGTACTGCAGGTTCTGGTCGGCGTCGTCGCTCATGGCGCCGGAACCTATCGGTCAGGCCCCTTCCGGCGAGAAGTGGGCCCCGGGAACCGGGCCGCAGGCCCCGGATCGGAGCCAGATCCGGTGGCTGTCACAGGGAGTCTCTAGATTCTCTTCACGATGACGACAAAGATCCTGCGGACGAGGTACGGACGATCGGCGACGGCGGCACTGGCCGACGTGATCGACGATGCCAAGGGTGGCGATCCCCTCGCCCCGGTGATCGTGATCGTGTCCGACCATTCTCTTGGAGTGACGCTGCGCCGACGACTGGCGGCCACCCGTCTCACGGCCGACACGACGGGCGGCATGACGGGCCTGGCTGCCGTCGACTTCGTCACCCTGCTCGACCTGGCCCGTGGAATCTCGGCCGGTTCGCCCCATATCGCCGCCCGGCGCCCTGTCAGCGACGCCGTGGTGCTGGCTGCCACCCGACGACTGCTAGCCGAACGTCCCGGTGTCTTCGGTCCGGTGGCCGACCACCCGTCGGTGGAACGCACCGTGATGGCCGCCCACCGCAACCTCCGCGAGGTCCACCCCGAAGCTCTCGACCGTCTATCGGACATCGGCGGTGCGTTGTCCGATCTGGTCGGGCTCCACCGGGCACTCGTCGAACGGCTCCAACCGACCTTCCACGATGAGCATGAACGAGCCGTCGTCGCCGCCGCCCGGATCGCCGACGGATCGGTCGATCTCCCACCGATCGTGCTCCACCTACCCGGCACGCTTGTCGCCTCGGAACGCCGACTCGTCGGCGCACTGGCCACCGCAGGCCGCCTCACCGCAGTCGTCGGCGACGCCGACGGTCCGGACGGATCGGTGTCGGTCGACCCCGATCTCGCTGCCCTCACCGAGACCCTCGGTGTCGAGGCGCCCGAGGCGGGACCCGCCGGATCACGGGTCCCGTGCCTCGTGGCATCCACCCCGGAACAGGACGAGGCCGTCCGCTACGCCATCCGGCGGATCATGGAGGCGGCACGGGCCGGCACGCCGTTGGACCGCATGGTCCTGGTCCACCCGTCGACCACTGACGACGCCCGTCTGGTCCAGGAGCGGCTTACCGCGGCGGGCATCGGGTTCCACGCCAGCGGCGTCCACCGACTCGACGAGACGATCGTCGGGCGCTTCCTGATCGGCCTCCTCGACCTTCCCGATCGGGGGATCCGCCGAACCGAACTCGACACCCTGATGGCTGACGTGCCCCTCTGGGACCCTGACCACGACCTGGCCCCGGCACGCGCCTGGGGTCGGCTGGCCGCTCAGGCCGGCGTGGTCGGTGGAGTTGACGACTGGACCAACCGCCTCGCTCGCCTGGCCGCCGAATTCGATGCCGAAGCCGTGGCCGAACTCAACGATGAGGGTCGAACCTGGCTGGCCGACCGGCTGTCGGCCGAGGCCATACGGGCTCGAGAACTGGCCGCCTTCGTCGAGCGACTCAACGGATCCCTGCAGGACCTCATCGAAGACGGTTCCTGGGCCGGCCGGTGCCGTCGGGTCCGCGACCTGCTTCGCGACCACCTCGGCGGCACCGCCGCCCACGACGGCTGGTCCACCGACGAACTGCTTGCCCTCGACGAGGTGGGCGCGATCCTCGATGCGCTGTCCGAGTTGAACAACATCGAACCTCATCCGCCCTACCGGAGCTTCCGGGGCGCCCTGGCCGCCGAACTCCGCCGCCCCCTCGGGCGCGCCGGTCGCACCGGGATCGGCGTGCAGGTCACCAGCATCGACCGGGCCGTCGGCCTCGACGCCGACCTGGTGGTCGTGGTCGGACTCGCCGAGGGTTCCATGCCAACCCGCCCACCGGCCGATCCGCTGCTGTCCGACGGTCACCGCACCGCCGCCCGGACCGGCCTACCCACCCGCCACGAGCACGCTGCCCGCCAGCACCACGCCTTCCTCGCCGCCCTCACTGGTGCCGCCGAACGCGTCATCCTCGTTCAGCCTCGCGGCGACCTGCGTCGCTCCGGTGACCGGCCGATGTCACGCCTGCTGCTGGCCGAGTTCGAGGCGTTGGCCGGCCACCGGCCCGAATCCGACGACCTCGACCTGTTCACCGCACCCTGGTTCGACCACGTGGCGTCGTTCACCGATGCCCTTGACCGTGATGACCCGGCCACCGTCCAGGAATACGACCTAGCCACCGCCGTTCGTGGCGGCCGTCCGGCAGTCGACAGGCTCCGTGGTGACGATCTCGTGGTCGACCGGGGCATTGAGCTCCTCGACCGGCGGGCCGACAGGGACTTCACCCGGTTCGACGGAAACCTGTCCGGCGTCATCCTCCCCATCCTCGACGGCGAACTGTCAGCCACCCGCCTCGAGAAGTGGGTGGACTGCCCGTTCGCCTTCTTCGCCGAGTACGTCCTCGGCGTCCGACCGATCGAAGAGCCATCGGAGCGGACCGACCTCTCCCCGCTGATCCGTGGCTCGATCGTTCACCGGGTCCTCGACCGGCTGGTGACCGACGGCCTCGCCAACGGGTCCCTCCCCGGACACGGCGATCCGTGGACCGCCCCCCAACGGGCCGAGGCCGCCGGACTCCTGACCGAGGAGTGTGACCACGCCGAGGCGCGCGGTGAAGCCGCCCACCCCCGGTTCTGGCCCACCATCCGTGCCCGGCTGGCCGCCGACCTCGACGACTTCCTCGTCCTCGACTCGGCCTTTCGGGCCAGGTTCGACAGTCGCCCCGTAGCCGCCGAACGACGTTTCGGAGGCCCTGATGCCCTCATCGTCACCCTGGCCGACGGTCGCACCGTGCGTTTCCGGGGTTCGATCGACCGCGTGGACCTGACCGCCGACGACCACCTCGTCGTGGTCGATGCCAAGACCGGCCGGCCCGACCGCTACAAGAGCATCCCCGTCGACTACTTCCCCGGAGGATCGTTCCTGCAGCTCCCCATCTACGCTCTGGCCGCCGCTACCGAAGGCCGCCCCACGAGGCACGCCACCTACGCCTTCCTCGGCGAGGTGGCCGACAATGCCCGTCACCTGGGATACGAGGTCGACGACGAGGTAGTCGCCGCCTTCCAACGGGTGCTCTCCTCCATCGTCCGGGGCATTGAGAGCGGAGCCTTCCCGAACCATCCACCAGAGAGCGACCGACCGGAAGCCCACCGGTGCCCCCACTGCTCCCCCGACGGCCTCGATGCCCGACGCGTCCGCACCGCCCGGGCCCGCAAGGCCGACCATCCGGTGCTGGCCCTCCACGAGGATCACATCACCACCAACTTTCTCGCTCCCCGGACGGTGGCCCTTGAAGACGCCCAGGAATCCGAACGTGTGGGCCGTGACGCCGGGGCCGGACGATGACCAGCTCGATGCCCGGCGACCAGGTCGACCGCGACCGGATCGGCCACTCGCTTGACGAGAACCTCTTCGTGGAGGCGGGCGCCGGGACGGGCAAGACCACGGCACTGGTCGGGCGGATGATCGCCCTTGTGGTCAACGAGGGTGTCGCCGTCGAGAAGATCGCCGCCATCACGTTCACCGAACGGGCGGCCTTCGAGCTCGGCGACCGCTTCCGCCGCGGACTCGAGGACGTGGCCCGCCACGATGCTGACCCCATACGTCGCCAGCGTGCCGATGCCGCCCGCGCCGACGTCGACCTCGCCTCACTGTCCACGCTCCACGGCTTCGCCCGGCGCCTCCTCACCGAACATCCGCTCGAGGCCGGTCTGCCGACCGGATTCGACCTACTCGACGAGGTCTCGAGCCAGCTCGGCTTCGACGACCGGTGGGATGACGTCCAACGCAGCCTCCTCGGTGACGATGCACTCGCCCGAACCATCCTCCTGGCCGACGCCCTCGGGGTCCGCCTGTCCCACCTTCGAGACCTGGCCCGTGAACTCGACGACCGCTGGGACCTCCTCGACCCCCTGCCCTCCCCAGCCGAACCCCTGCCGGTGGACGTCGTGGCCATCATTGGCCTCATGGGTCAGGCCATCGCCCTCGATCACCACGATCTAGACGAGGACGACAACCTCCGAAGCCGCCTAGCCAGGATCCGTGTAGCTCGGGACGCCCTGACCGGTGCCGTCGACGAGATCGACACGGTGCGGATCCTGTCCACCGGCGACCTCCGGAATTCACTCAACGTCGGCAATTCGGGCCAGAAGGGTGACTGGGGTGACGACAAGGACACCATCCGGGCGTTCGCCTACGAGGCCCGCGATCTCTGGGACGGCATCGTGCGATCGACGGCCGGCGGCGTGCTCGATCGAATCCTCGCCGAGTTGGTCGACGCCACCCTCCGGGCGGCCGACGAACGCCGTCGATCGGGCTCCCTGACCTTCCACGACCTGCTGGTCATCGCCCACGACCTGCTGTCCGATCCCGCCGTGGGACCGGCGGTCCGGACCACGTTGCACGAGCGCTACCGGTACGTCCTGCTCGATGAATTCCAGGACACCGACCCCGTGCAGCTCGATCTGGCCCTGTTGCTGACCGATCCCGATGCCGCACCCGATGCTGGACTCGATGGCTTCTCCCCGGTACCGGGATCCCTGTTTCTGGTCGGTGACCCCAAGCAGTCCATCTACCGGTTCCGGCGAGCCGACATCTCCCTCTACCTGTTGGCCCGGCGCTCGCTGGACACCTCCGACGTGTCGCTTACCGAAAACTTCCGAACCACCGTGCCGATCATCGACTGGGTCAACGCCACCTTCGGCCACCTCATCGGACCCGGCCCATCGTCTGACGGCCCCTCGTCGGAGGACGGGCCGGTGCGGGCCGAACTGGTACAGCCCGGGTACACCCCACTGGTCGGCCGTCGCCCCGCGGCGACCGTAGGACCGGCGGTGACCGTCCTCGGAAGGGATGCCCGGGGCGACGACATCGATGCCGCAGGGCTGCGGGAACTCGAAGCCGACGCCGTGGCCGACGCCATCACCACCGCGGTGGTCGAGGAATGGACGGTCGAGGACCGTGCCGGACACCAGCGCCCGTGTGGCTTCGGCGACATCGCCATCCTCCTCCCCACACGAACCTCACTGCCCAACCTGGAGATTTCGCTGGAGGCCGCCGGCATCCCCTACCGGGCCGAATCCAGCTCTCTACTCTTCGCCACACCTCAGGTCCGGGACCTACTGATGGTGCTGCGGGCCATCGACGACCCCACTGATGACCTAGCCGTCGTGGCGGCACTTCGCACGTCCCACTTCGGCTGCGGAGACGACGACCTCGCCCGCTGGCGGGTACACCATGGCGGTTCCTGGAACCACCAGTCCGACCAGCCGAAAGGCGACCAGTCGGTCGAACTCGTGGCCTCGGGTCTTGCCTGGCTGGGCGAGATGCACCGATGCCGCCACCTCCTCGGACCCTCCGGAATCCTGGAACGCCTGATCGACGAGCGCCGAGTACTGCAGATCGCCTTCGGGGAGACCCGGCCCCGTGACGTCTGGCGTCGGGTCCGCCTCCTGTCCGACCGTGCCCGGGCCTTCGCGGAGGCCGGTGGGGGCTCGTTATGCGGCTTCGTTGACTGGTGTCTCGCCCAGGCCGATGAGAAAGGTCGGGTCGCCGAGACCGTCCTCCCCGAGATCGACGATGCCGCCGTCCGGATCCTGACCATCCACGGCGCCAAGGGCCTGGAGTTCCCCATCACCATCCTCTCGGGCATGTCAACCACAAACGCGAGGTCCGACCGGGGTGTTCAACTCCTCATCGACCCTGACCGGTCGATCGAAATCGGCATCCGGGAAGGCCTCGAGACACCCGGATTCCGGGCCGCCCACACAGTCGACCGCCGGTTCCAGGATGCCGAGGCCATCCGGCTCCTGTACGTAGCCGCCACCCGGGCCCGCGACCACCTCATCGTGTCAGTCCACCGGGCCACAGACATCAATGACGACAAGCCCGGTCGGCCCGGGCTGGGGCGCCTGCTCGCCAAGGCGCTCGACGGCGCCGGTGGTGCCGCCCATGGCTCCGACCTGTCATCCACCACCGGCACCCTTCCCGACACCGCCATCCCATCGGGCCGTGCGCTCCCCAATCGCAAGACGTGGCTCGCCGAGCACGGCGACGCCCTGGACCGCGCCGGTCGACCCAGCACGGTGTCGGCCACCGCGATAGCCGAACATGTCGCCATCCGGGCTACCGAACAGGCAGCCGAACAGGCCACAGCGGACCACGACGAAGACCGGACCCGACCAGGTGAGGTAGGACGCCACGGAACCGGCATCGGACGGGCCGTGCACGGAGCCCTGGAACTCCTCGACTTCGACACCACCGATCCCATGTCGGTCATCCGGGAACGGTCCGTCGCCGAAGGGGTCCTCGGCGACCTCCGGACCGTGGACGCCCTAGTCCGCTCCGGCCTGACCGCCGACGTGGTCCGGTTGGCCGCCGTAGGTCGCCACTGGCGCGAGCTCTACGTGGCCGCCCCGGTCGACGACGATCCCGATGCCCCGGTGATCGAGGGCTACATCGACTTGGCTGTCCTCGATGACGGCCCCGAGGGTCCCGGCCTCGTCATCGTCGACTACAAGACCGACGCGGTGGCTGACGCCGACGCCCTGGCCGCCAAGGCCGCGCGATACCGCCTACAGGGCGCCACCTACGCCCTGGCCGCTGAGCGGTCGACCGGCCTTCCGGTTCGGCGGGTCGTCCTCTGCTTCCTGGCCACCGACGGCACCACCGAGGTCGACGTCACCGACCTAGCCGGAGCGATGGTCGAGGTGCGTACCACCGCCCGCGAGCTGGCCGGCGTCTGATCCGATCCCACTCCGATCAGGTCCCGCTCCGGGACGGTCGGTAGCGTCGACCCCATGGCCCCCGGATCCGGCTCGTCGACCGACCTCGTCCTCCGCAGCCTGCTGTTCGCCCCCGGCAACCGGGCCGATGTGCTGGCCAAGCTCCCCCGGTCGACACCAAGCGCGGCGGTCATCGACCTCGAGGACGCCGTTCCCCCCGACCGCAAGGTCGAAGCCCGCGCCATCGCCCACCAGGTCGCCCCTGGGCTGGTCGACAAGGTCCACCTGTTCGTGCGAATCAACGCCCCCGACACCGACCATTTCGCAGTCGACGTGGCCGACGGGCTGCCCGCCGGCCTCACCGGTGTGGCCGTCCCCAAACTCGAATCGGTAGCCGCCGTCGACGCCGTGGCTGCTGCCCTTGACGCGGCGGGCCACCCAGACCTCCCCATCGTCGCCGGGTTGGAGACCGTGGCCGGAGTGGTCGATGCCCGCACCGTCACCACTCACCCACGGGTCCGGTGGTGCTACTTCGGCGCCGAGGACTACATCGCCGACCTGGGTGGGGTCCGCACCCTGGGCAACCACGAGGTGGCCGTCGCCCGCGCCCAGGTCGCCCAGGCGGCCCACCTCGGCGGGATCCAGGCCATCGACATGGTGGTGGCCGACTTCGGGGACGACGACCGCTTCCGTCGCGAGGCCATCGAGGCACGCACCCTCGGCTTCAGCGGAAAGCTCTGTATCCACCCTTCGCAGGTGCCGATCGCTACCGAGGCCTTCCGGCCGTCGGCCCACGAACTGGCCTGGGCCACCGCCGTGGCCGAGGCCTACGACGCTGCTCTGGCCACCGGCGACGCCTCGATCGCCGTGAACGGCGAAATGGTCGACGAACCGGTGGCCCGCCGCGCCCGAGCCCTGCTGGCCGCCGCCACCGACTGACCCACGGCCCGCCCCGAGCCGGCCCCCGACAACCGCCACCTAGGAGACCAGCACACCGATGGCCAGCATCACCCCCGAGGGCGGAGCCCTCTACGGCATCCAGCTTCCCATCCAGACCCTCACCAGGACGCTGGCCGACCCTTGGGAGGACGACGCCACGCCGGCCGACCTACTTCGTGTCGCCCGGGCAGCGGAGGCTGCCGGTCTCGACTTCGTTGGTGTGTGCGACCACGTGGCCGTCCCCGACGACGAGTACGCGTCAGGCATGCGAACCACCTGGTATGACCCGGTGGCCACGCTGGCCTGGCTGGGTGCCCGGACCGAGTCCATCCGCCTGCTCTCGGTCGTACTCATCGCCGCCTACCGCCACCCCCTCCTGACGGCCAGCTCCTTCGGCACTTTGGCCCACCTCACCGACGAGCGGGTGATCCTCGGAGTCGGTGCCGGCCACGTGGAAGGAGAGTTCGCCGCCCTCGGCGTCGACTACCGCCGCCGCGGAAAACTCCTCGACGAATGCATCGACGCCATTCGCGGGGCATACGCCGACACCTACGTCAGCCACGATGGCCCCGAGTACTCCTATCGGGACGTCGGAGTGGGCCCGGGCCCGGCATCCGGCGATCTCCCCATCTGGGTGGGCGGCTCCGGTTCCGCCGCTTGGAAACGCACAGGCCGGCGCGGAGACGGATACATCCCCATGGGCGCCTCACGCGACCAATACCCGAACATCATCGACATCATCCGTCGGGCCGCCGACGAGGCCGGTCGACCGGATGCCACCTTCGACATCGGGATCATGCCCGGTTGGGCCTACATCGGTGACCCTCCCGACGACCTGCCACCGGCCTGGCTGACCGGCGACCCCGAACACATCGCCGCCGAGCTCCGAGCCGACCGAGAGGTTGGCGCAAACGTCTTCCACCTCAAGTTCCGGGGTCGCACCATCGAGGAGTATCTGGACCAGCTAGCCGCCTTCGGCGAGGAGGTCCGGCCCCTCCTCTGAACGGACCCCGGAGGGCGTGAATCGCCGAGAACCCACATCGAGGGTGGGACTGGCCCGCGGGTCTGCGATCATGGGGCACCGAATACTTGAGGCCTGTCCATGGAGGCACGATGAAGGTCGACGACGACACCCAGAAGGCGCTGCTGCTGTTCAACCGGCGCGCCGAGGCCGCCGAGGCCGCCAAGACCGCTGAGCGACGGCTGGCCAAGGCCGTAAAGGCCAAGGACGAAGCCGCCGAGGCGCTCAAGCGCGCCCAGAACGGCCGAGACGGTGCCGAGGCTGTCAGCGAGGCCGAGTCGACATGGCGCGAAGCCGTCGACCTCTGGCAACGCCTGCGCGACGGTGAGGAGGTCCCCGAAACGGAGGCCGCGCCGAACGAAGAGGCCCCAGCTGAAGAAGCTGCTGAAGAGGCGCCCAGCGAGGAAGCCCCGGCTGAGGAAACCGCCGACGAGGCCCCAGCTGAAGAAGCTGCTGAAGAGGCGCCCAGCGAGGAAGCCCCGGCTGAGGAAACCGCCGACGAGGCCCCAGCTGAAGAAGCTGCTGAAGAGGCG